>Ga0114951_10001073_pt1 | contig 35476 bp, 26 predicted proteins | sample AM7aDNAmetaG_FD_88677 | JGI IMG/M metagenome (GOLD analysis project Ga0114951, IMG submission 88677) | Freshwater microbial communities from Finland to study Microbial Dark Matter (Phase II) - AM7a DNA metaG | ecosystem: Environmental > Aquatic > Freshwater > Lake | place: Finland: Lake Alinen... | reverse complement strand
GGAGAATCTCTTAGAAGAAAATCATTTGAGAAAAAATAGTACTTTTATATGCTCATTCGCTATTTGAAATTAGTGGCCGACTTTACACCAGAATAACTGGCCGACATTATCCAGAATACTCAGGTTATTGTGCTAACAATCTGTACAAAATATCGTGGCTTGAGAAAAACCCGAACTAAAATGACCGTTTTGGTTTGTAATTTTTCTTTTTATTCAGCCCGTCTGCAATTTCCTCTTGCCTTTTCAGCCCGGCTTTTAGGTTTTCGAAGATTTCGAGGGCTAAACATCAAGATCCGGTAGGATATCGAGGTCAGCGAGGGATTTATCTTTGATTCCAGTTATATCAAGGCTGTTTATATCATGGGTTACTATCTTTTCGTAACGGAATTTTTGCTAACGGTCTTTAGGTTTTGGATCCACGTTGCACATTTCTTCCATTTTAATCTTTTTAACTAAGTAATTTTATGAAACGCCACCAGTATTTGCTGGAGGTAGTACCTTTTTTTTGCTTTTGCTGCTAGTAATTGAATTTGAATTATCTATAAGGTCCTTATCCAGAGCTTTACCCGAATTTAATAATGTATCCTGAATTAATTTAATAGATTTATTATTTTTATTTGCCTTTATGTTATTAGCAACTCCTATAATAGAAGCAAGAGCTGGGATTCCCCAATCCCTTACAAAATTAGAATCAGGCTTTCTATCAAGTTTGTTTTCAAGAGTTTCCAATTGTTTTAGTAATTTATCTTTGTAATAAATAATATCTGCTTTCATTTGAAGGATTTCCTCATCCTTTTGCATACTAACCTTTTTAAGAAATTCAAACTCCGCTTTTTGAATGCCAATATCAGCGATCTTTTCAAATGATTCTTCTCTTTGCTCTATCATTTCATCTTTCCTCTCGTACAGATCATTCAACTGCTCGTACAAATCTTTTTCCCGATACCGCAGCCCCTCTTCTCTACTAATGGCTTCTTTTTCTCTGTCCTTGAGAATGTTTTCTTTTTGAGTCAACTCAAGTGCCTTATGCTGTACGTCAACTATTGAATGAAGAGGGTTAACATTTTGTTCCTGTTCATCATTAATACTGTTTATTCCCGATAATTTAACCTGTAACCCTGTTGTAAAATATTCCAGTATAAGTTCTGAAAGTGGCGGCTTTTTACCTGCAATAGCTTTCCGTTTTGATTGTTCATCCGTAAGGATTCTATATACATCGTCTTCTAATTCAATACGTATTTGTGTTGTTCCCATATTTTATACCTTAAATAACAGATTTGTAATACACTATTTTTATTTATCAACTTTGACTTTTGCTTATTCGATTGATTTTTCCGTACTTAGAATTGGATCATTTCTCGTTTGCATTGAGTAGGATGCTTTTCGGGATAGCAAAAGTTTTTCCATACTGGCGGTACAAATCTTTCGGGATACTATTTTTGATTTTCTGAGCAGTCGGTAATGAGCATTTAAAAATATCAGCAATTTGCTTGATGCTTGTAAACATAATTTCCGGTTCGTCAGGCTTCATAATTTCAGCAAAAGACCGTTTCTCCTTGCCTAAACCCTGTTTGTTAGACGCTTTAGTAGCGTCTAATGAGGTATCGGTTTTAGTGTTTTTATCTTCAGGAACATCCGGGGAGCTTTTGCTCCAAGAATTTTTCATTGCAAGATTGTCTTTAATAATGCTAAAGTCTGAATTAAACAAGTCAGCAACTTCATTAAAGGCATAATAGTGGGCTAGTTTCATTATTATTTCTTCGTCAGTTTGTTTTAAAAAGATTAAAACTTTAGGCAAATATTCATGATCCGCATAAGTATTTAATACCTTCTGTCTGGATAATTCAAGTTTTTCTTCAAAATTATACGGAGCGCCTTTAAATGAAGAGATTTCTCCTGCAAAATGCTCTATCCAGTGATAGTATTCATTGGGGTCGGATTTTTGAGAAACAATTCATGTTTTTCTTTATAAAACAAATTTTTGTTGTATTCAATAGCATCATCCTGCTCATCCACTGGGACTTTATGAATTCGGTCCCTTATTTGAAGGATGATTTCAGATAATTTTGCGTTTTTCTCAGCTTCTAATAATTCGGAAAGTTTCATGTGCTCATTTTTAGTGTTCAAAATTAAATATTATCCTGTTAAAACATTCATAATGAATTGAAAAGAGATGATGTTTATAAAATCATTTATACTAAAGCAATTGCTCTGGTTTCCCGTTCCTTTTGAACATGAATCTGTACAAAAGAATGGATAAATTGATCATTCTGTTCAATTTGTATTATGATTACTTGCGTATTTAATAATATGTATCTGTTGTGTTTCTACCAGGCTTCAGTAAAATCTTTAAAAAGAAGAATGCGATTGGAATATGCATTATTGAACAATAAATGTTCAAAATCCTTTGATTTGTGCCTGATATTCACTTTTTCAATAAGGGATAATAATGCCTGCTTAAGTTCTGGCTTGTTATGCACGCCGATAGTTTCTGATAAAAAGCCATAATCAGGATCAGTTTTTCCAAGTAAAAACATAGTATCAAAAAAGTCCCTCCCTTTTGACCGGTTCATCAATGCCGAGATTTTCATTGAGCAAAGGACCGGAAGGGGAGGAGTATTTAAGTGGAAAATAAACCCGCAACCCCTTACCAGGTTTTTTTCGCAAGTATAATTTATTCCCTGATTCTGACTTTCAAATTTTATTAAAAATTTCTCATCTTTAAAAGGAGACAAATTATGTTGGAACAGGAACTCGGGAAATACAATGCTGCGACGGAATGCCTTTAAATCTTTATCTTTTTCTTTATCATCGGCTGATACATCATAACCGGACTTTTTCAGAAAAATTATGATTGAATCTGTCAAAGCCATAAAATCAGTACGATTGAAGTCCTTATGATCAAAATCCAAATCTTCAGAAAAACGATCTATGCCATGAATTAAACGCAGATTTGTGCCGCCAATAAAGCGCAAATGTTGTGCATATTTGCTGTTCGATAGAAAATCAAGAATCTGAAACTGAAGATATTCACGAAGTATAAAACGTGCATATTGTTTCTGTTGAAAATTTTCAGGAAACCATGTTTTTATTTGTTCAAAATCAATCATAATGAATATACTTTTTTAATTAGCTCTATACGTCGGTTCAAAGATTTAACATTTAATAAATTATTATAATCATCTAATTTTTTAAGATTTATGGTGCTTTTTAATATTGACCGGTCGAACCTTAAATGTTCTATGTCTTCGGTGGTGTTGTATATCGGGTAAAGTTGAAGTAGATCAATGATTGCTTTCTCAGGGCTCGCTATTTGGATGCCTGAAAGATCAGTCTTCTTAATTTCGTATCCGAAAAACATTTTAGGCTGAATAGATTGAAAAGTAAATTCGCCAAAATCATTACTAAATCGTTTTGTTTTTAATGTTGTGACTGAAGTTACTGTATTAATAATTTCTGGTATAATCCCATAGAAATTAAGCGCATAATGCAAACTGATATAAGAAGGTTGATACAAGCGATTAGCCACATACAGGTTAATCCCCTGTTTGTTTAAATACTCCGGGAATGTATAGAGACCATTGCGTAATTTGATAACATATCCTTTTTGCTGCCAACGGCTCAGATTGTTCCTGTCAAATTTAGGGAATACCAGTTCAATTTGATGATGGCTAAAGCATAACTGCTCGGAAAATGCTTTCTTAAACACGTAAAACATTTTATTTCTTTTTTTATGCAAAAATAGTGAAAAAAGGAAATATATTCAAAATATTGTATAAAATTATCTCATGATAATGAATAGAATGGGTTATTTTATTTTTCTCATAATCTGGAGAACCCTAATATGTTATAATAAACATTAGCCTCCTAAAAAAGATACAATTTATTAACAGTATATGGATGTCGTGATAAAATATTTAGTAAAAATAAAATTTGGGTACTCATTTGGGTACCCAGAAAAGCAAAAGCCCCTGTTTACGGGGCTTTGAGTGCTATAAGTGTACCCGGGGCGGGACTTGAACCCGCACGACCGTGAGGTCACAGGATTTTAAGTCCTGCGTGTCTACCAATTCCACCACCTGGGCATACCAATCAAACATTCTTTTTTATTAAAAAAATCCCGAATTATCGGGACTAAGAGCGGAAAACGGGACTCGAACCCGCGACCCCGACCTTGGCAAGGTCGTGCTCTACCAACTGAGCTATTTCCGCAAATTGCGCTGCAAATATATGAAGATTTTGCAAAATAATATCATTTACCTAACATTTTTTTTATCTGGTGTAGCTTCAATAAGGCTTCTACCGGTGTCAATGTGTTGATATCCGTATTTAATATATCCTCTTTTATCTGCAGTAACAAAGGGTCATCGAGTTGAATAAAACTAAGCTGGTAATCCTGTTTGCCTTTCTTCTTTTTGTCTTTACCGGTAAGTTCCTGATTGTTATGTGTTTTTTCAAGCTGAGCAAGCATTTCATCTGCCCTGCTGATTACCTGCCCTGGCATGCCGGCCATTTTAGCTACATGTATCCCGAAGCTGTGCTCACTTCCTCCCGGTAGTAGCTTGCGTAGGAAAAAAACTTTGTTCCCTATTTCTTTTACGGAAACATGGAAATTTTTTATTCTCCTGAAAGATGCTGCCATCTCATTTATTTCATGATAATGAGTGGCAAAAAGAACCTTCGGCCTGAAGACAGGGTGTTCATGAATGTATTCGGCAATAGCCCAGGCTATCGAAATGCCATCGTAAGTGCTAGTACCTCTGCCTATTTCGTCAAGAAGGATGAGGCTCCTGCTCGAAATGTTATTTAAAATGCTGGCGGTCTCATTCATTTCGACCATAAAAGTAGATTCACCGGATGAAATGTTATCAGAAGCTCCAACCCGGGTAAATATCTTATCAACAATGCCGATGTTGGCTTTTTCTGCAGGGACATAGCTCCCCATCTGTGCCATCAGAACGATTAGTGCGGTTTGCCTGAGCAAAGCCGATTTCCCCGACATATTCGGACCGGTGACAATAATGATTTGCTGGTTTTCATCATCCAGAAAAACATCATTGGAAATATAATTCTCCCCAACAGGTAATTGGTTTTCAATTACAGGATGCCTGCCGTTTTTAATGTCAATGGAAAGCATTTCATTGATCCCTGGCCGTGTATAATGATTTGCTTTTGATGCAGCAGCAAAAGAAAGCAGACAATCAAGGCGGGCAATTACAACAGAGTTGATCTGTATAGGTTCGATATAGTCAAACAGGCTGAGAACAAGATTATTGAATAACTCATTTTCAAGCACGAGTATTTTTTCTTCTGCACCGAGTATCTTTTCTTCATATTCTTTCAGTTCTTCTGTTATATAACGTTCACAGTTGACAAGTGTCTGTTTTCGCTGCCATTCTGCCGGAATTTTATCTTTATGCGTGTTGGTGACTTCAAGGAAATATCCGAAAACATTATTATAGCCTATCTTTAAAGAAGAGATTCCTGTTTTTTCAATCTCCCGCTGCTGTATCCTTACTAAGTAATCTTTCCCGGAGAAGGCAAGTTCCCTGAGTTCGTCAAGTTTTTCTGATACTCCTGTGGCAATCACATTGCCCTTGTTGATCACAAGAGGTGGGTTTTGCATCAGCTCTTTCTCTATTCTTTCCCTGGCAAGTGGGCAAAAATTGATCTGATCAGCAATCTGGCGTAAGCCTTTATTGCCTGATTCGTTACACACATGTTTTATTTTTTCTGTTGCATGTAACGCTGTTGCCACATGAACAAGTTCCCTTGGGTTGATTTTACCAACCGCAATTTTTGAGATCAGGCGCTCAAGGTCTCCTGTTATTTTAATTTCATTCCGAAGTTTATCCGCAATGTCATCATTACCAAGTAAATACTCCACGATATCAAGCCTTTCTTCAATGGGCTGATGATCTTTTAAGGGCATCGTGATCCACCGTTTAAGCATTCTGGATCCCATGGGTGAAATCGTGAAATCAACGATGTCGAGGAGGGTCTTGGCATTTTCGTTTGGAGAGTGTATCAGTTCCAGGTTCCTGATAGTAAACCGGTCAAGCCATACATAATGATCTTCTTCAATACGGGATATTTTACAAATGTGTCTGACTTTGTCATGCTGGGTTTCGGCAAGGTAATGTAAGGCAGCACCGGCGGCAATGATACCGAGGTTGAGGTTCTCGATACCGAACCCCTTTAATGAAGAGGTCCCGAAATGCTTTGTAAGTGTATCTTTGCTGAAGTCTTCTGTAAAGACCCAGTCATCAAACGTATTGATATAAAATTTGTCGCCGAACAGCTCTGTGAAAAGCCTGGTCTTATTTTTTTGAATGATGACCTCACTCGGTTTGAACGTCTGTATGATCTTATCGATATAATCATTTTGTCCCTGGGCAACAAAAAATTCACCGGTAGAAACATCAAGTAATGATATCCCTGAGATTTTATCTGTGACATGCAGGCTTCCTAAAAAATTATTTTCCTTATGATTAAGGATTTTATCATTATAGGATACCCCGGGTGTGACAAGCTCTGTTACTCCTCGTTTAACTATTTTTTTAGTCAGTTTCGGATCTTCAAGCTGATCGCAGATGGCGACTCTTAATCCTGATTTAACCAGTTTGGGAAGATATGTATCAAGTGCGTGGTGCGGGAACCCTGCCAGTTCTATATAGGTAGCTGCACCATTGGCGCGTCTTGTAAGTATAATACCCAGTATATGTGATGTTTTTACAGCATCTTCACCGAAGGTTTCATAAAAATCACCTACACGGAACAGGAGCAATGCATCAGGATACTTTGCTTTAATAGCATTGTACTGTTTCATCAATGGTGTTTCTATGATTTCTGTCCTTTTTTCTTCCACACCTTATGTTTGTTGTCTAACCACAAAGTTAAAATTAATCCTGTAATTTTGTATTTTAAAAATAAACTATGCGGAAATTATCAATGGACGAACTCAACCGGATTTCGGTTGATGAATATAAGTCTTCCAATAAAACACCCGTAATTGCAGTATTGGATAATGTAAGGAGCCAGAACAACATCGGATCTGTATTCAGAACAGCTGATGCTTTCCGGATCGAAGCTTTATATCTTTGCGGAATAACAGCCACTCCCCCTAACCGTGAGATCCATAAAACGGCACTTGGTTCGACTGAATCAGTCGACTGGAAATATTTTGAAAACACGCTGGATGCAATTATCTCGCTTAAGGAAAATGGCTACACTGTTTTCTCTATAGAACAGACAACCAACAGCAGGATGCTGGACGATTTTATCTGGGAAATTGGCAAAGACAAACTAGCTGTAGTATTCGGTAATGAATTGAATGGAGTGGATGAAAAAATCATTGAAATTTCAGATGGTTCAATTGAGATACCACAGATTGGGACAAAACACTCCCTCAATCTTGCTGTGTCTGCCGGTATCATTCTCTGGGAGCTTTTCAGCCGGCATAAAAAAAAGCCGGTCAAATAAATAGCCGGCTCTTTTGTATTTTATTTATTCAATTTATTTTATTGCATTGATAAACTCGGTGCTTTTCATATATTTCAAAAATTCTCTGTCTTCAGCTGCCTGAGTTTTATAGGAAGGATCAAGATTAATTGCCTTCTTAAGGTTTTCAGTAATCATATTCATACTGTTGGTTCTTGCACCGATAACAGCCAGCAGATAGTAGCCGGCAGCTGTTTTTGGAGCGCAATTCAGCAGGTTGGCTGCTTCAGAATTGTTACCGAGCATAATCTCAGTCAATGCTAAGTTATAGTCACATTTCGCTGCACCAAAAGAACTGAGTGCTTCACTGTATTTCCCTTCTTTTATTAAAATTATCCCCAGGTTGTAACCTTCGCTTTGATTGAGTTTCTGAGCAGTTTCAAAATAGGATCTGGAAGTTACAAAATCATTCTTTTTCAAAGTAATTGCTCCCAAATTATTGATGATCATCCCATTATTTGGTGCTAAGGAATTTGCTTTCTGGATATAGGTTTCTGCTTCGCTGACATTTCCAAGGGCAAGGCTTATACAGGCTGCGTTGTTGTAACATTTCCAATCGTTAGGATAAAGATTGACAGCAGATTTGTAGATTTTCATTTTAGTATTCAGATCATTGGTGAGAGTTGCAGCGTAAAGGATTTCTTTATTGTCAAGTGAATCAGGATAGGTTGTGGATAAGAGAGCCATTTTTTCATCCGTTTTCTTTGGTAAATAGAAATAAGCAGTCATTTCTGCACGTCTGAGAGGAGGTAAAATTTTATCTTCAACTTCTTTATAAATGATACACATATTTCTTATTTCCTGTTGTTTCTTTTCATGGTCAGGTTGTGATTTAATGACATTCAGTATGCTGCTCTTGTCAGGGAAAGAAGTTCCTTCAATAGATTTAATAAAACCGTCCCAGTCTTCGCCATTCGATTTAATATTATAGGTTACCACCTGTTCCAGTAATTTAACATCAACCTTCATTGTTTTGGCCATATCCTTATAAAACTTTTTGAAGAAATCAGCCAGATACTGGTTGCCGGCTTTTGAGCGGTTATCTGAAAGGTTAACATTTCTGTTGAGTTCTCCTTCGGGAGAAGCCCATGCGTTAATATCAATATTTTTGATCTTCCAGTTTTTGCTGAGCTGATCGGTGAAATCCTTAAGCTGCTGTATGGCCTGAGGTTGTTTGTTTAACTCCAGCTTGAAATTCAGGTCGAATTTATCTTTAGCAAAATAGAGTGTTGCAGATTTGTTGATGATGGTTTCTTTTTCGTAGCCGCTTTCAGCCAGGACGGTTATTCCGTCAGGCTGGATTCTTTCTGATGTATAAATTACACCATCGGCCAGTTTGTATTCGCCAAGTTCAATAGCTTTTTTCTTTTGTTTAACCTCACTTAAGGTCATATTGGTATTGATCCCCTTTTTTTCTTTAATGGCTACGGGATTAACCACCAAATCGGCAACGTTCATTTTGGGATCATAATCAAAAACTTCATTGTAGGTAAAAGTACCACCGGTCTTCGAATTGATCACTATTCCGTTCCCAATTGCCTTTTCGCCCTGGAAAATGATCGGCTTTAATGCTTTTGTCTGTCCCTGATACTTAAGAATAGGCTGGACGTATAAAGCGCCTTTTTTATTAAAAGATTTTTCGGCAAATTTACCTTTGATGGATACATTTATTTTCCCTCCTTTAGTTTCCAGAGGATTAGGTGTAACCTCGTAAGTAGGTGCTTTGGTAGTAATACATCCGGAATAAATCAAAACAGAAACTAACAGAGCAGAAAGATAACCAAAATACTTTTTCATAATGATGATATTTGAAATTAATATTTTGCAAATATATAAAAAATAATAAATTGTGAAAAAAACTGCAGATAATTATTATAACAAGTTTTTATTTTCTCTGTCATTGTAGAACAATTATTCTAATTTTGTGTTATAAATTTGCTTTTATAAATTAAATTGTTTTATATTTGCATTTACGGTATGTAATTAAATAATCATAATATGAAAAGAATCTTATTATTTACAGTTCTGGTGTGCTTCCTATCCATCCCTAAGCACAATTTTGCACAACCTAAATCAACTTTTCTTGATAACTGGTATTTGAACCTGAATGTTGGGCCTACTATATTTTTAGGAGATGTTACGAAAAATCACGAGTGGTATAAAATGGATTTTTCTGCAACAGATATAGCTTTTGGTTTAAGAGTAATAAAAGAAGTTAACTGTATACTGGGCTTTAAGGGCGAGGCTGTGTTTGGCCTTTTAAAGGGAGAAAAGGATAAATATAAAGATGGCGGGCCGGCTAATTTGTCATTTAAAGCCAGATTCTGGGAATATAACATTTCTGCTGTTTTAAATGTAACGAACTTATTCTGCGGAGGCAAACCGGACAGAAAATTAAATGTATATGTTTATGCCGGTTTGGGTCAGATTAATTTCCAGACAAAATTGTCAGTTGCAGGAAAAGAGACGGAATCTTGGGGCTACGACAGGAGCGGGAAATCAAAATATGTTACTGAGTTAACTATACCTTATGGTATTGGGATGGATTACAAATTAGGCAAAAAAGTAAGAATAACACTTGATATTGAACATACATGGGTAGATACAGAAAAGCTTGACCGTGTTTCCGGCGAATATGCTCATGACACATATTTCTACCCAAACTTAGGTATAACATTTAATTTAAGCAAATACAACAGGGTTTGTACTAATCCTAAACCTTTTGTACCGCTGATGACAAATGATTCACTTGCAAAGATCCAGAATGAAAAGATTGAAAAATTGCTGCAAAAAGCTGACTCTTTGACAAAAAATATGGCAGATCTGAATAAGAAATTAAAAGAGCAACCTGTGCGCGTTGATACAGTTATGGTTATCAGGGTTGATTCGGTCTATTCACAAACTGTAAAAGACATTATGCAGGATGCCGGCTATGTACCTTTCAGCGTTTACTTCGACGTAGATAAATATAACATTAAGAAAGAATACGAAGGAGTTATTGCAGCTGTTGCTGATGTCCTGAAAAAGGAACCTTCCCTCAAACTGAAGATTGTTGGCAATACTGACCCTCAGGGCGGTTTGAATTATAATGATGTTCTTGGAAAAAGAAGAGCCGATCAGGTAATCAGTGAGCTTGTCAATAAATATGGAATTGATAAAAACAGGCTTGAACCTGTTTCAAAGGGGAAAAGAGAACTGCTTTCGAAGATCTATTTTGAAGTGAATAGAAGAGTGGACTTCATACGAGTAAAATAATTTTTTAACAAAAAAGCCCCGGAAAGGGGCTTTTTTGTTTTCTACCTCTGATATTACTTTAAGATCAATTTCTTCTCAATCTTAGTGGGAAAATTGTAAATGGCATCCTTTATCGAATTAAAATAATCATCGTTTTCAATAAAATTTTTATCGTTGGTCTCTATCCATAATATAGGAATATTCCTTTGATTCACCAGGAAGTCCATATATAAATGCTCAATGTTTTGAAGGTAGCTGTCAGGTATGCTTTGCTCATATCCCCGCCCCCTTTTCCTGATATTACTTCTTAGTTTATTAATATTGCTGTTCAGATAAACCAGCATATCGGGCTGAGGAAGGTTGTAAATTAAAGCCTCATAAAGCCTGCAAAATAGTAAGTAAGCGTCATCCTTCAGGTTATTCCGTGAGAAAATCAGACACTTGCCGATATAATAATCAGAAATAGTCAATATTTCATCAGGACGTTTCTTATAAAAGTAATTGTTCAGTTGCTTTATACGATCAAGCAAAAAGGATAATTCAACCTGTAAAGAATAATTTTCCGGATCCTGATAAAACTTCTCCAGAAAAGGATTTTCTTCAAATTCTTCCAGAATGATTTCTGACTTCATTTCATATGACAGCTTAATGGCAAGAGAAGTCTTGCCGGCACCTATATTGCCTTCGATCGATATATATTTATAGGGAAAATTCATAAGGGGTATATTTACTCGTTCGTGAACTTTTTTACTGTAAGCGTGTCGTTGCATTCCTCAAACAAGTCCAGCACAGACTTGTTCAACACCGGATGAATATAAGACGGAGCAATTTCTTTTAATGGAGTAAGAACAAATTTTCTTAAATGTAACAGAGGGTGGGGAATTTTTATCGATTCTGTATTGATCACTTCATTGGAATAAAAAAGAACATCAATATCAATAATTCTTGACCTGTACCCTTTATTATTACTACGAATCCTTCCCGCATCAGTTTCAATTTGTATAATAGAATCCATGAGTGATACAGGGGATAAATCGGTTTCAACGCATAGAGCTATGTTCAGAAAATGAGTTTCGGAAATAAATCCCCAGGGTTCGGTTTCGTACCATGATGACATTTGATTTATTTTCCCGATTCTTTCCCGGATAAGTCCAATAGCTTTTTCTATTTCTGTATGCCTGCTTCCGCTATTTGAACCCACCAATAAATACGAGAGTGCCATCAGATGAATTATTATTCATACAAAAATATTGTTTTTTCAGCAAAAACCAATTAAATCTGCGAATCAGGATTTAATCTTAATAGAATGATGCTTGGTTAAATAAATTAAAACAAATGTTATTTTTGCAGTAACATTGTATCCAATTTAATTCTAAGCATTATGAAACAATTTTTTAAATTCATGTTTGCATCCATGCTGGGATTCTTCCTGACATGCATGATTTTCTTCTTTATGTTCATTGTATTTATAGCAGCTATTGTCGCACTTGCTGATAAAGAAGAGGTAGTAGTGAAAAATAATTCTGTTCTGGAAATTAAACTTGACCTCCCTGTTTCTGACAGAAGCTCTAACAATCCCTTTGATAACTTTGATTTCAGTACCTTCAGAACCAATAAAACACCCGGTCTCGATAAAATTTTGAAAGCCATCAACAATGCAAAGACCGACGATCAAATAAAAGGTATTTATCTGGATCTGAGCGATATTCCATCAGGTATTGCTACCATACAGGAAATCAGGTCTGCACTTGCCGATTTTAAAAAATCAGGGAAATTCATCATCAGTTACGGGGAAACATATTCGCAGGGAGCATATTATCTGGCAACTGTTTCGGATAAACTATACCTGAACCCTGAAGGTGATCTTCTTTTTAAAGGTCTGGCTGCTGAACTTGTATTTTTCAAAGGAGCGCTGGATAAACTTGATATCCAGCCGCAGATCATCAGGCATGGAAAATTCAAAAGTGCAGTTGAACCTTTTATTTCAGATAAAATGAGTGCAGCTAATAAAGAGCAGACAATCACTTATATACAGGCATTATGGAATCACATCCTGAAATCAATCAGTGAAAGCAGGAAGATCAGTGTAAACGACTTAAACAGCATTGCCGATGATCTGAAAATTCAGTCTCCTCAGGACGCATACAATTTGAAATTTGTTGATTCGCTGATATATAAAGATGAGGTGCTGTCCATAATTAAGAATAAATTAAAGATCAGTGACAAAAAGGACATTCATTTTATAACTATCAGTAAATATTGTAATGCTCCTGTCATTTTAAAGGAAAAAAAGCTTTTAAAAAATAAAATAGCTGTTATATATGCTTTGGGTGAAATTCAGTCCGGTGAAGGCAATAATAATACAATCGGCTCAGAATCTCTTTCCAAAGCTATCAGCGATGCCAGGAAAGATTCAAGTATCAAGGCAGTGGTCCTGAGGATAAATTCACCGGGGGGAAGTGCTTTGGCGTCGGAGATCATCTGGAGAGAAGTAGGATTGACAAAAAAGATAAAACCGGTCGTTGTGTCCATGGGAGATGTAGCTGCGTCGGGTGGTTATTACATCGCCTGTGCTGCCGATACCATTGTCGCTGACGAAACTACCATTACAGGTTCAATAGGGGTTTTCAGCATCGTCCCTAATCTGGAAAAATTTCTTAAAAATAAAATAGGTGTTACGTTTGACGTAGTAAAGACAAATAAGAATGCTGACTATATTTCAGTTTTCAGGGCATTGACACCCTATGAATACGACATCACGCTGAAACAGGTAGAAAGAATTTACCATACTTTTATCAAACATGTTGCTGACGGCAGGGGGCTGACTACAGATCAGGTCGACAGTATAGGTCAGGGCAGGGTATGGAGTGGTACCGATGCAAAAAGACTGGGGCTTGTGGACTGTTTCGGTGGACTGAATGAAGCTGTAAATATTGCAGCCTACATGGCGAAGCTGAAGGATTACCGGATCGTTTCACTTCCTGAACAAAAAGAAGCTTTCCAACAGCTGATTGAGAATTTAAAAAATTCGGGTGAATCCCGAATTTTAAAAAACAAGCTGGGAAAGGGTTACGATTATTATTCTTATTTCGAAACCCTGAAAAACATTCATGGAGTTCAGGCCAGACTGCCATATTTTATTTCCATATATTAAAATTTGGTTAGCCATCTGTTCTTTTATATATTTGTAAAACAATTCACATTAACATCATGGATATGAAAAGATTTTTAGTGTGTGTTTTTATTTCTCTGATTTTTTCTGCCCTTGCATTTTCCCAGAAACGTTATTTCGACGAAAACTGCTTCAGAGTGAAAATTACAAAAGATATACAGTATGGCGAAAACAAAAACTTCCTGGGGACAAATGTCCAGAAACTATACATGGACGTTTATGAACCTTTGAACGATACCTTATTACAACGTCCGCTGATTATTCTTGCTCACGGGGGTGGTTTTACCGGCCTTCTTGATAAAAGGGATGTCTGGTCTATTGACCAGTTATGTAAACGGTTTGCAGCCATGGGATATGTAACGGCTACTATTGATTACCGTGAAGGCTTTTTCCCTGATATCTCGAACCCGGTTAAGGCTGCCAGAGAAGCCGTTATCAGGGCTGTGCACGACATGAAAGCATCCATCAGGTTTTTCAGAAAAGATGCTGACAGGATGAATTCCTTTAAAATCAATCCCAACCTGATCATTATCGGAGGTGAATCAGCGGGGGCAATTACAGCCATACATACTGCCTATATGGATAATGTCAGCGAGTTCAGTAATTTGGGAATTGACCTGTCAAATATAGGTGGGATGGAAGGGAATTCAGGTAATCCCGGGTATTCAAGTGATGCCAATATAGTCATTGAATTGTGCGGAGCAATAAATGATACCAGCTGGATAGTAAAAGGCGACCAGCCTCTTGTTGCCATGCATGGTGATAAAGATGGAACAGTACCTTTCGGTCACGACAATGCCTTTGCTATTATTCCTCTTTATGGAAGTTCATGCATTGCTGAAAGGATGAAGAATATCAGTATTGATTATGCTTTTTATGATTTCAAGGGACAGGACCATGTCCCTTTTCATATTGCCAATGATTCAGTACTTTATATGGACACAACAGTCACTTTTATTAAAACCTTCCTGTATCCGAAAATTGTTCAGGGAGTGATACCTTATGATGAAGATAAGGATATGAAATTGTTTCCCAACCCTGCCAGATCCGGATTCAGTATTGCAGTCAGTAAGGATCTGAAAGAGGATGTTCTGGTTGAAGTGTTTGATAATACAGGCCGGTGTGTATATAAAAATAAGTACAAAAACTACGTTAATCAAACCTATATTGCCAGTGAGTTCTTTGTTCCTACTTCAAACCTCAAATTTGGTCACTATACCGTCAGAGTGATTTCCGGAGATTATATCCGTTCCGAAAAAATGATCATCAGAAAAGAAGAATAATATTCTGATTACTTTTTCCTGATTTCAAATATTTTTATTAATATTCAATAATTCAACTTGCTTGAGATGAACTCCTTTTTTATATGCATACATAATAATGCATCTTTCTCAACAAATTGATGGTATGTTAAAAATTGTTAAAATTTATCCTGCCAAAAAGTTGACAAACACAATTCGGTTTGCTTAACTTTGATTGTCAAAAAAATTATTAACTAAAACTGGTTGCAATGAAAAAAATTACTTTTCTGCTTGCATCATTATTCTTTATTGGTCTGCAGGCATTACAATCACAGAACAGAACGATTACCGGTAAGGTTACCAGCTCGGAAGATAAAAAGGGTATTCCGGGTGTGACAGTCCTGATTAAAGGGACTACCACCGGGGCAATCTCTGATTTAGACGGAAAGTACTCATTAATAGTTACACCCTCAGCAAAGGTGCTGGTGTATTCTTTTGTGGGTATGAAAACTAAAGAAGTACCAATCGGAACTGAAAATGTTATTGATGTTGAACTGGTACAGGATGTTACGAACATGGAAGCTATTGTTGTTACTGCTATCGGTGTAAAAAAATCCGAAAAGAGTCTGGGGTACTCTGCGACCCAGATCACTGGAGATGAAATTACCAAAACACAGGACAGGAGTGTGATTAATTCGTTGCAGGGAAAAGTGGCCGGGGTTAATATTACTACCTCTTCTTCAAATCCAGGCGCGTCAACCCGGGTGTTTTCCAGAGGATTCCATTCCTTAACTGGCAGCAACGGAGTCCTGTATGTTATTGATGGTGTTCCTGTGAATAACAGTGCTATCGGAAGTACAGATCTGAATGGAGGCACCGATTTCGGTAACAGGGTTAATGATATCAACCCCGATGATGTGGAATCAGTTACCTTTCTCAAAGGTTCCGCAGGCACAGTACTTTATGGATCAAGGGCAGCCAACGGAGTAATCGTTATTACGACCAAGAAAGGTAAAATGGGTGCTGTCCAAAAAACGAAGAAATCGCCGCAGATTATGTTTACAAGCACCTTCATCGCTGAATCGCCCCTGATGCTTCCAACATACCAGAACGAATACGGGGAAGGCTTTAATGGTGTTCCCGTTTTGATTGAAAATACAAGCTGGGGACCAAAATTTGACGGAAAGGACCGGGTGTGGGGATGGGTAGTTGATAACTCACAGCAAATTAAACCATTTAAGGCCCTCGAGTCGAATGTCAAAGATTTCTGGGATATCGGCAGAACCTGGGAAAATGCAATTTCCTTATCAAACGGAAATGAAAACACCAGTTATTATTTTTCCTATTCCAATGTTGACGCTGATGGGATTTTCCCGACGAGTGCAGATAGTTATAAACGTAATACACTGGCTTTAAGGGGTTCGGCTAACCTGGCCAACAACTTTACCAGCTCTGTTTCCGTGAACTATGTTAAGAAACAAAGTCATTTCGTACCCACCGGCCAGGAACAATCGGTTTACGATAACATTATGCAGACACCACGCGATATAAGTATTGTAGATGAACAGGATTATAACAATAAATTCTATAACCTGGATAATTTCTATAACGGATATGCTGCCAACCCATATTATGTTTTGAACGAACATGGCAATAAATTTAATGAAGACCGGATATTTGGAAATGTTGAACTGGGATACAAATTCTGCCCCTGGCTGAATATCAACTGGAGAGTCGGATCAGATATTGCCAATTCACAACTCAAGCAATGGAGGGCAATTACTAATTATGTCAGAAATGATTATAGTGATGACGTCGGAAGAGTTTCAGAACAAACTTTTTTCACCAGGGAAATTAACAGCGATCTGATGTTGAATTTCCAGAAACCAATAGGTAAAAGTTTTGAAATTAAAGCTCTGTTGGGCTGGAATCTAAACCAGAGAAATTCAAAAAATACGTATGCTGAAGTTATTGGCCTGACACAACCCAATTTTTATAACTTGTCAAACAGTTCTTCAACACCAAGTGTAAGTGAAGCAACGCTTATGAGAAGACTTACCGGAGTGTACGGAAGTATTGACCTGTCTTTTAAAGGATACCTGTTTCTTACGTTGAATGCCAGGAATGACTGGTCTTCTACATTGCCCGAAAACAGCGACTCATATTTTTACCCGGGTGTCAATTTAAGCTGGGTATTTTCCGATGCAATTCCGGCCATACAAAAGGTTATTCCTTACGGGAAAATCAGGATAGGCTGGTCGCAGGCAGGAAATGATGCCAACCCCTATCTCATTTATTCGGTCTTCACTCAGGCAAACTATTTCGATGGGTACAGAGGACTTGATTGGCCGCTGGGTGGAGTTAATGGCTTTACTATTGGAAATACCATTGGCAACCCCAACCTGCAACCTGAAATTTCTTCAGAATTTGAAGTCGGAACGGACCTTCGGTTTCTTGGAAACAGGGTGGGTATCGACTTTACATACTATTACCGTAAAACAACCAACCTGATTTATCCTGTTCCTCTGCCTTATAGTTCCGGATATGGATTCCAGGTGATGAACCTCGGTGAAATGTCAAATAAAGGAGTTGAATTATTAGTGACCATAACACCGGTGAAAACCAAAAACTTTAAATGGGATATCACTTATAACTTCGCCAAGAACAATAATAAACTGGAAAAGCTCAACGATCAGCTTGAAAAAGTTGATTTGGGAGGTACCAGCCGCCTTGGATTTATTGCAGTTCCCGGACAACCTCTGGGCGTTTTTGAAGGCGACGCTCCTACGCTTGACCCGCAGGGAAGAATAGTAGTGGATAATCAGGGCTTGCCTGTTGCTTCAGCTCAGAAAGAAATTTATGGAAATTGCCAGTATGACTATACCATGGGTGTGGGGAGCAGATTGTCATACAGGGGATTTTCCCTGAGTTTTTCGTTTGACATCCGCCAGGGAGGACTGATGTATTCCAGAACAAAAGAGATGATGTTCTTTGCAGGAATTGCCCCTGAAACGACAGATAATGACCGCCAACCTTTCATTATACCGAATTCTGTAACAGAAGACCCGAACAATCCGGGACAGTATATCGAGAATACCGTTGCTATATCCCACGCCAACCAATCACTTTATGCATATTACGATCAGACAAGGGGTGCAGGTGGTTTTGGCAGAACCTTTCTGGTTGACAAATCTTTCGTCAAATTAAGAGATGTGGTTTTAAGCTATTCTTTCCCAAAAAAGTGGATGGATAAAACACCATTCGGGGATATACAAATCAGCCTTATTGGCAGAAACCTTCTTCTATGGACAGCTAAAGATAATACCTTCATAGATCCGGAACTTACCACTTTCGGTAACGACCTGAATGCTGAATACGGTGAGTTTAGTGCATCTCCGTCAACAAGAAGCTATGGTGTGAGTTTAAAGCTTACCTTTTAATTAAATGAATTATAAACTTATAAACATAATAGCTATGAAAAATATAACGATCATACTGACAATATTTACACTGCTCATTTTCAGCGGTTGTAAAAAGGATTTTCTGAATGTGAATGAAGACCCGAACAATACCCGGAGTGCATCTGTTCAGATGGTTTTGCCTGGTGCAATGGGTTCAACATGTTATATAGTCGGCGGCTGGTATCAGTTGCTGGGAGGCTTCTGGTCTCAGCACTGGACGCAGGCTTCCGGTGCACCTCAATGGCGAGACATTGATTCATATAATTTAACTACCAATGATTTTGATTCCCGGCAGTACGGTGAATTATACAGCGGTGCGTTAAACGATTACAAGTATATCAGAAAAACAGCACTTGCCGAGCAAAACTGGAGCTATTACCTGATAGCAACAGTAATGGAGGCATATACTTTCCAGGTACTTGCTGATTTGTATGATGAGATCCCCTTTACTGATGCTTTACAGGGAGATGATGGAAATTTTACTCCTCATTTCAATCCGGGGCAGGATGTTTATGATGCTTTAATTGCCCGTATTGATGAAGCGCTGACTCATGATTACAAAACGTTCAAATCAAATACCAGTCCTAATGCCACAGCGATAGAACCGGGTAATGATGATTTGATTTTCGGCGGCAATATGGATAATTGGGAGGCTTTTGCCAATACGTTGAAACTGAAGATTTACCTCAGGCAATCTTATGTCAGACCAGCTATTGCCAGTGCAGGAATTCAGGCTATGTATGCTGCAAATGCACCTTTTCTTGCAACAGATGCAAAAATGACACAGTTTGCAGACCAGGAAAATAAAAGAAACCCGATTTATGAAACCGGAGTTGACAGACTGGGAGGAAATATAAGTGCAAGTTTCACCCTGTTGAATTATCTTCAGGTGAATGCAGACCCCCGTCTGGATGCTATTTTCGATCCACCTGCTGCAGGCGGGCCGCATAAAGCATTACCCCAGGGTGATTTTTATAATCCTGATCCGACCATTGTCAATATTGCCAACCTTTCCACTCCGAAACTGAGCGGACTTGATCCTGTTTTCCTGATTTCAAAATCTGAAAGTTACTTCCTCCAGTCAGAAGCAATTGTCAGGGGATGGGGAACAGGCAGTGCAAAAACAGCTTATGATAACGGGATAAGTGCTTCTCTTGAAAAATTCGGTATTACCGGAGCTGATTCCATTTATGGCCCCGGCAGTGTATATGCGTTCCCTGCATCAGCACCGCTGGATACCCTCATTAAAAAAATAATTGTTCAGAAATGGATAGCCCTGGCAAACAGCCAGTCATTGGAAAGCTGGATTGAACAAGGCCGCACTCATTTCCCTGAGCTGAGCCCGGTACCTACTACCAATGCTGCTTATATCACAGGTCAGTGGACAGTTTCAGTAAACAATGTTACCGGTAATAAATTACCTAAACGCCTTCTTTTCCCTGAATCAGAAATAAAGAGAAATCCAAACACTCCTGCCTTGAGACCTATTACTGATAAAATATGGTGGGATACAAAATAATTTATTTAATAACTTTTAAAAAGAATATAAAATGAAAAAAATAATATTATTAATAGGTGTGTTAATTGCTGCAGTATATCTGATCAGTTGTGAAAAAGAGTCTGCCAATGTATCCAGAATAACTTATTATGCATCTCTGGTTGTAAAAGGGCAACAGTATATGGTTATCAGCAAGGGGAGTGCTTATGCCGATCCCGGTGTTACCTCATTGATGCAGGGTGTCGAAGTACCTTATGTTACCGTAGGAACGGTTGATAATACAGTTCCCGGTGTTTACAGGCTCGATTATTCAGTTACAAACTCTGATGGATTTAAGTCATCAACATTCAGATTAGTTGGTGTCATTGATACTACAGCCGCAGTTAATGACTATTCGGGTACTTACCAGAGGACAAATGGTGTGGTCGTCCACTGGACTAAAGTATTTAAAGGATTGTATGTTGTTGACAATGTCGGTGGCGTTGATCCGGTCGGAAGCCCGGCCTGGTCATTTCCGGTGAGAATATTTAATATAAAAGATAGTACAATTGAAGTACCTGCGCAGCCAAACCCTCTTGGAGGTGATTTATACTGTGACAATGCCAGGTACTATCCGAGCATAATTAAATACTCATGGATTGTTATGGGTGCAGGATTCGGAACAAGTACTCGTACATTCAACAAACTTTAGTATTCATTTTTAAAACTTCATCCTATGAAAAACAGAATAATATTTATAGCCCTTTGCATTGCAGCCATTACTTTTGCATGCAAAAAAGATTATGAAAAGAAGATGTCTGCAACCTATCCCATTTCCGGTGACTGGTCAGTGATATATACATTGCGGGGGACTCCTGATGGTCCATATATTTTAAGTACATACAATACATCGTTTGGCGGAGCCGATACGGTCTGGATAAACGATAATGGAAATTTTCGGGAATTCACTGTAAAAGCAAAAGCGAACGTCCCAAACCGCACCTTCGAAATTAACCGGGGAATCGATATTTGGCATAATGATACTACAACTATTATGAATGGCAGAATAATCAATAACGACAGCATTCACTTTTTACTAATGTTTGCCTCATTGCCCGGAGATACTTTTATTGTAGCCGGACACAGAAGAACAGGATTTGAATAGGGACCTCGTTGTAAAAATTAAAGAGGCTGCAGCTTTTGCTGCAGCCTCTTAATTTTTCGATGAAGAGAAGTTTATTTGGAATAGTCCATATTTGCCAGTCTGGAATAGCTTCTCAGACGCCACTTGGCATTTTCTTCAGCAGCGACAAATATTTCTTCAGCTTCTTTCGGGAATGTCTGCCTGAGAGTAGAATATCTGACTTCACTGTTCAGGAAAGCCTGGAACTTTTCCCATTGTGGTTCTTTAGAATCAAGTGTAAACGGATTCTTTCCTTCTCTCTCTAGGAGCGGATTATAACGGAACAATTGCCAGTAACCGCATTCTACAGCCAGTTTGGCTTCCTCCTGCGATTTCCCCATTCCTGATTTCAATCCATGATTGATACAGGGTGAGTATGCAATGATCAGTGAAGGACCAGGATATTCCTCAGCTTCTTTCAATGCTTTCAGGTATTGATTCTGACTTGCTCCCATCGAAACCTGGGCCACATATACATAACCATATGACATGGCCATCATTCCCAGATCTTTCTTACGGATCCTTTTTCCTGAAGCAGCAAATTTAGCAACAGCTCCTACCGGAGTTGCTTTGGAAGCCTGTCCTCCTGTATTGGAATAAACTTCTGTATCAAGAACAAGAATATTAATGTCTTCTCCGGTAGCAATAACATGATCTAATCCACCGTAACCAATATCATAAGCCCATCCATCACCTCCAAATACCCACACTGATTTCTTTATCAGGTATTGTTTAAGATCAAGTAATTTTTCAGTAGCAGCATTGCTTTCATTTTCCAGTAAGGGGATAAGCCTGCCGGAAATTTCTGTGGATTTTTCTGCATTATCTTTTGATTCCAGCCATTCTGAACAAACTGCTTTTAAAGATTCGCTGCAGCTTCCTTTGATCAATTCATTCATAATTAAAGCAATTCTTTCCCTGAGTTTCTTTACACCCAGAGCCATTCCCAGCCCGTACTCAGCATTGTCTTCGAATAAAGAGTTAGCCCATGAGGGACCTTTACCATCTTTGTTAACGGTATATGGTGTTGAAGGAGCGGAGCCTCCGTAAATTGAGGAGCAGCCGGTAGCATTGGCTATCATCATTCTTTCTCCATACAGCTGTGTGATGAGTTTAATATAAGGTGTTTCACCACAGCCGGCACAAGCTCCTGAAAATTCAAACAATGGTTGTGCAAACTGGCTGTTTTTAACACTTTTATCTTTTTGTAAGATAGTGTCTTTATACCCAACTTTTTTGTTCATATAATCCCACCTTTTATCTTCGGCAAGCTGTGTTTCCAGCTGTTTCATAATCAAAGCTTTGTTTGGTGCGGGACAAACATCAGCACAATTTCCGCAACCCGTACAATCCAGTGGACTTATCTGCATGCGGAAGAAATATTCTTTTAATTGTGCAATACCTTTAGGTGCAACTGTTCCTTCAGGGGCATTTTTTAATTCTTCCTCCGTTAAAATGAATGGTCTGATCACAGCGTGAGGACATACATAAGCACATTGATTACACTGGATGCAATTTTCCGGAACCCATTCAGGTACGTGCACTGCAATACCTCTTTTCTCATACTCAGTAGTTCCGGCAGGGAAAGTTCCATCTTCTCTTCCTGTAAAAGCACTGACAGGTAACAGATCACCTTTCTGTGCATTGATAGGTTCGACAACATTTTTAATGAAATCGGGAATATCTCTTGTGTCGGTTTCAGCGGATATCTTTAAGTTTTTCCATTCTGCAGGGACCTCAACCTGAATTACATCACCTCCTCTGTCAACTGCAGCATTATTCATATCAACAATATCTTTTCCTTTTCTTCCGTATGATTTAATAATGGCTTTTTTCATCTGTTCGACAGCTTTTTCATAAGGAATTACGTTGGATACCTTGAAAAAGGCCGATTGCATGATGGTGTTTGTTCGTGTTCCCAGTCCAAGGCTGTCGGCTATCTGAGTAGCATTGATGGTATAGAATTTAATTTCGTTTTCAGCCATATATTTTTTCATGCTAGCCGGTAAACGTTTTTTTGTTTCTTCCACATCCCATATACTGTTAAAAAGGAAAGTCCCGCCAAATTTTAACCCGCTCAGAACATCGTATTTATCAATATATGAAGGAACATGACATGCAACGAAATCCGGAGTGTTGACCAGATAAGCTGCAGGGATTGGCCGGTCACCAAACCTTAAATGTGAGGTTGTAAACCCCCCTGATTTTTTCGAATCGTAAGCAAAATAGGCCTGAGCATATTTGTCAGTGCTGTCGCCAATGATTTTGATGGAATTTTTATTTGCACCAACAGTCCCGTCTGCGCCTAAACCGAAAAATTTACATTCATAGGTCCCTTCACAAACGATGCATATTTCTGGCAGCACAGGTAAGGATTTAAAGGTAACATCATCAACAATACCCACTGTAAATCCGTTTTTGGGTTCTTTTAATTTCAGGTTATTATAGATCGATATGATCTGTGCCGGTGTTGTATCCTTGGAGCTTAATCCATATCTGCCTCCAATGATCAACGGGGCATTTTCCTGGTTATAAAACAGATCTTTAATGTCAAGATACATAGGTTCGCCATTGGCACCCGGTTCTTTTGTCCTGTCTAAAACAGCAATGCGTTTTACTGATGCAGGCAGTATTTTGAAAAAGTATTTAGCAGAAAAAGGTCTGTAAAGATGAACGGTTATTAAACCTAGCTTTTCTCCTCTTTTCGACAGGTAATCAATGGTTTCCTTTATAGTTTCGGTAACAGAGCCCATAGCAATAACGATATTTTCAGCATCGGGATGACCATAGTAGGTAAACGGGTGGTATTCCCTTCCTGTCATTTTCGTAATTTCCTGCATGTAGTTTTCTACAACATCGGGAATGGCGTCATAAAATTTATTGGCGGCTTCGCGTGTCTGAAAATATATATCCGGATTCTGAGCAGTTCCCCTGGTTACAGGATGTTCAGGATTTAAGGCCCTGTCTCTGAATTGCTGCAGGGCTTCTTTATCAAGTAAAGCGCCGAGTTCTTCGTTCTCAAAATACTCAACTTTCTGTATCTCATGTGATGTCCTGAATCCATCGAAAAAATGGAGGAAAGGCACTCTCGACTTTATAGCAGCCAGATGGGCAATGCCGCCAATATCCATAATTTGCTGGACACTGCCGGAACAGAGCATTGCAAAACCGGTCTGGCGTGTACTCATCACGTCGGAATGATCACCGAAAATGGAAAGGGCCTGGGCTGCAAGGCTGCGGGCACTTACATGAAAAACACCCGGTAATAGCTCTCCGGCAATTTTGTACATATTCGGAACCATAAGCAGTAATCCCTGCGAGGCTGTAAAGGTTGTTGTGAGCGCCCCTGACTGAAGTGATCCGTGAACAGCTCCTGCAGCACCGGCTTCAGATTGCATTTCAATCACTTTAACTTCATCGCCAAAAATGTTTTTTCGCCCAATGGCTGCCCATTCATCAATGTACTCAGCCATGGTAGATGATGGCGTTATCGGGTAAATGCCGGCAACTTCGGAGAACATGTAAGCAACATGTGCGGCTGCATAGTTGCCATCGCACATTAAGAATTTTTTTGTTTTAGTCATGATGATAAATATTTAAATATCTTATAATGAAATTGGTAAGTTGTTATTAAGAAAACGAGTGCAAAGTTAAAAAAACCCTTTAAATACTTCATTAAATATTTAATGAATTTATTATACAGAAAAGTGGTTTTGGTCGTTTACACAATAACTGATAAAAAATTCCGATATTTGCAAAAAAAAAGAATAGCTATTTGCCTCCAAAAGAAAAAAATAAGGACAAACTGATTTATAAGCTCAAGCTGAAGTACAGGCTTGTTATTATGAATGATGATACCTTTGAAGAAAAAATTTCTTTCAGGCTGACAAGGCTGAATGTCATTGTTGTTGTCGGAACAATTATTATATTATTAATTATTGGTACAGCATACATCATCGCTTTTACACCCCTGAAAGAATATATTCCCGGTTATACTAACCTGAATATTCAAAAAGATTTGTATGAATTGCGTCTCAGAGCTGATTCACTCGAGAAAAATCTTCAACAAAAGAACCTTTACATTCAGAATATCAGGAATGTAATTAATGGCAATATTGTTACTTCAATAGACCAAACCCCTCAAAGTATTGACAGCGGAGTTCAGAAAAAAATCGTAATATCCGATAAACGTTCTGTTGAGGACTCTCTGTTCAGGCTTGAAATTGAGAGTCAGAAGAAAAATAATACCTTTGTGAGGGAGGAGGCACCTTCCGATAATTCAGAATCTGCAAACCAGGTCATGAACCTGTTGTTTTTCACTCCGCTTAAAGGAGTGATAGTAAACACCTACAACGCAGACAAAAAACATTATGGCATTGACATTGTTGCCGGGAAAAATGAAGCAATAAAGTCAGTACTTGAAGGCACTGTAATATTTTCAGCATGGACATTAAGTACAGGATATGTTATTGCTATACAGCACACTTCAAATATTATATCGGTATATAAGCACAATTCCTCTCTTCTGAAGAAAGAAGGAGAGCACGTCAGGGCCGGGGAGCCTGTTGCCATTATCGGAAGTACTGGTGAACTGACAAGTGGCCCGCATCTGCATTTTGAACTCTGGTATAATGGCTACCCGGTTAACCCAATAGATTACATTCCATTCTGATGTCAAAAAAAAGAATAGCAATTTTAGGATCAACCGGATCTGTGGGGACTCAGGCACTTCAGGTGATTTCGAATAACCGCGGTATTGCCGAAGTGGAATTGCTCACAGCTCAGACCAATGCAGATTTGCTTATTAAACAAGCACTTGAGTTTTTACCCAATGCAGTGGTTATTGGTGATGAAAATCTGTATAAAGGGGTAAATGAAGTTCTGACCCCACATCATATCAAGGTGTTTGCAGGAGAAGCAGCTCTCTCGCAGGTGATGGAAATGGAAACCATTGACATCGTGTTGACAGCTGTTGTTGGCTTTTCGGGGCTCAGACCTACCCTGAAAGCCATAGAAGCAGGTAAACAAATTGCATTGTCCAATAAAGAAACCCTGGTTGTAGCGGGTGAATTAATTACCTCTTCTGCTAAGGAAAGAGGTGTAAATATTTATCCCGTTGACTCTGAGCACTCTGCTATTTTCCAGTGCCTTGCCGGTGAGTTTCATAATAGAATTGAAAAAATTTACCTTACTGCTTCAGGTGGGCCCTTCAGAAATAAAAATATCGATTACCTGTCAAAAGTAACCAAGAAAGAGGCCCTGAGGCACCCAAACTGGAGTATGGGCAACAAAGTCACAATTGATTCGGCAACCCTGATGAATAAAGGTCTTGAAGTGATAGAGGCCAAATGGCTTTTTGGATTGCGTCAGGAACAGATTGATGTAATTGTTCATCCCCAGTCTATTATCCATTCCATTGTCCAGTTTGAGGATGGATCGATGAAAGCGCAGATGGGATTGCCCGACATGAAACTGCCGATCCAGTATGCATTATTCTATCCTAACCGAATAAAGTCAGAATTTCCCCGTTTCAATTTTTCGGATTATACAGAACTTACCTTTGAAACAGCAGATATCTCGGTATTCAGAAATCTAGGACTTGCATACGAAGCCATGAGAAAAGGAGGCAATATGCCCTGCATTTTGAATGCTTCGAACGAGATAGTGGTTGATGCTTTTTTAAAGGACAGGATTAGCTTTATTAGAATGCCTGATATTATAGAAAAATGTATGGAATTATGTTCCTACATTAAACATCCGGCTATTGACGATTATTATGAAACGGACCTGGAAGCACGAAGAATTACAAACACATTAATATAATTTATATGACACCCGGATTAATCATGACCTTCCAGCTTATCTTAGGATTATCTATTCTTGTTTTTCTCCATGAGCTTGGGCATTATCTTGCAGCCAGGATGTTTGGCATTAAAGTAGAGAAATTCTTCCTGTTTTTCGATATCGGAAAATACAAAATATTCAGCGTGAAAGTAGGTGATACAGAATATGGTATTGGTTTGCTACCCTTCGGAGGTTATGTGAAAATTGCCGGCATGATCGATGAATCGCTGGACACAGAGCAATTAAAACAACCTCCTCAACCATGGGAATTCCGGTCGAAAGCAGCCTGGAAAAGGCTTATTGTCATGATCGCCGGTGTTATCATGAATGTGATTACAGGTATTGCTATTTTTACCATGGTCATTTTAACTTATGAAAAAGAATATATACCGGCAAGTGCAGTGAAAGATGGTATATATGCTTACAAGAATGGACGGGATCTTGGGTTTATATCGGGTGATAAAATAATTGCTGTGAACGGAAAACCGATAGAACGTTCAAAAGATGCAATGTCGGTGAGTATTATGCTGGGATCCAATATTACAATCGAGCGAAATGGCATGCAGAAGGTCATTAATATTCCGGAAAGTTATTACAAAATACTGAAGAAATCAGGGTTCTTTCCATTGTATGCTTTTGAAAATTTTTCATTTGCCGTTGACAGCGTACCTCCGGGTTTAAATGCAGCAAAAGCCGGGATAAAGAAAGGAGATAAGATATTAAAACTCAATGATACGTTGATTACTACTTACGGTCAATTCAGAGAGATCCTGATAAACAACAGGTCGAAAACACTTAAAGCAGAAATTTTAAGGGATACTTCGTTAATAACATCAAATCTTACAGTTGATGAGAATGGTAAAATTGGTATAGTTATTCCGGTACACTATCTGGATACAAAAAAATACTCGTTTTTTTCGGCTATAAAATATGGGGTGTTTGATGCTATTGATCTCCTGTCATCAAACCTGAAAGGATTTAAAAAAATATTCAAGGGTGAAGAAAAAGCGAAGGATGCTTTGCAGGGGCCTATCGGTATTGCAAAGATATATGGCGGAGTCTGGGATTGGGCTAAATTCTGGTTTATTACGGGCTTACTTTCTATTTTACTCGCGTTCATGAATATTTTACCCATTCCGGCACTGGATGGGGGCCATGCAATCTTCCTGCTGATAGAGATCATAACAGGCAAGAAATTTTCAGATAAGTTTATGGAAAAGGTTCAAATAGCAGGGATGGTTATTTTATTCGCATTGATGGCCTTCGTCATTGGCAACGATATTCTTAAATTATTTAAATAAATAGGAACATCTGTTATCGTTCGTTGATCGGTTTAAATCCCTCACCTAATATTTCGCTGGCGTTAATGACTGTCAGGAACGCTTTTGGATCGACCTTACTGATGAATGTCTGCAGTATCTGAAGTTCTCTACGGTTCACTACAGTAAAAATTATAGTGCGCTCATTGCCGTTGTACATACCTTTTCCATCAAGAAACGTTCCACCGCGGTTAAGTTCATTAATGATTTTATCGCGGATTTCTTCATGCTTTTCAGAAATGATGAAAATGCTTTTATCATAGTCAATGCCTTGTAAAACCACATCAATCACTTTTCCTGTAATGAAAATGACGATCCATGAGTACAAAGGGATGCGCCAGTCGCGGAAGGCAACCAGTCCGATAAGAACGATGACGGAGTCAATGTAAATCATTAACTGGCCCAAAGGCAGACGTGTGTATTTGGCAGCAATCAGGGCTATTATGTCAGAACCTCCTGATGTTGCTTTTGATTTAAATATAAGTCCGAGTCCAAACCCTGCCAGAACACCACCGAAAACACAGGATAAAAGAATATCATTTTCCACAAGAGGTCTGTAACCCCATAGTGATGTTAGCAGGTCCATAAAAGCAGAACTCAGAAAGAACCCAACAACGGTTTTTACTCCAAAACGGGGTCCGAGGATTTTTATACCTATAATGGTAAGTGGAATGTTCATGATCAAACCCATTAACCCGACAGGAGTGCCCAGAAGGTAATGCATCACGATAGATATTCCGAATACTCCTCCCGGGACAATTTTATGAGGTGTAATAAAAAAGACAAATCCTGCGGCCAGGATAAACGAGCCAAGAACGATCAGCAGGTATGAAGTGAACCATTCTTTTGAAAAAACTTTTTCATTTTGAATATAGGTCATAATTCTATAAATTAAACAGTTAACTAAGAGATTGAATTTTTTTGCAAAATTACGCATTTTTCTGCCTTAAATTCAAATTACCTTGAAGAATACAACTAATAATCAGTAAATTTGCACCCAGTAAATAAATTTAAAAATCAGAATAACTTAAGACTTATTTTTATTGATTATAAATTAGCGTATCGGGCGATGTAACTTTTTTTACAAAACAGTGTATAATTGTACTATTAGAAAAAAAATAATATTTTGCCGATAAAAAATATTTGTATGTTTTAAAAAAAAGTCGTTATTTTATACCCATTTTTGAAATATCAACAGTTTTTTGCATGAAAAAGTATCTACTTTTTGTATTTCTGACTATTAGTGTCGGGCTGTTTGCTCAGCAGGAACCTCAGTTTTCTCAGTATATGTTCAGTAATTTATTAATAAACCCGGGATATGCCGGTATAGATAACAGCATATGCGTTACATTGATGGGTCGTCAGCAGTGGCTAGGATTCAAGCAATTTGATTATTTTGGTAATACATCCACAGCAGGACCGCAAACATTTTTACTGGCAGTTGATGCACCGGTTAAATTATTTCATGGAGGCGTTGGTGTTACTGTTCTTAAAGATAAATTAGGTTTTGAGGATAATATAGGAGCAAAAATATCTTATTCATATCACCTGAACATAGGAGCAGGTAAATTAGGAATTGGAATTAATTTTGGAATTCTGAATAAGACCATTGATTTTTCTAAACTAAAACCTATTGATGAATCAGATCCGTTACTTCTTCCTAAAAATATCAGGAGCGACCTGTTGTTCGATTTATCGGCAGGATTGTACTACCGGATGCCGGATAAATTTTATGTGGGTTTATCTACTTCGCAACTCATTGAGTCTAAGGGAAAAACAACAGAAACGGCTACCAGCTTAAAGCGACATTATTATATTACCGGGGGTTATGAATATATGTTTCCGAATAATCCCTCATTCGTACTTATCCCTTCAGCCTTGATAAAAACCGATTTTAAATCAGCCCAGTATGATATCAGCACTATCCTGGAATACAATAAACTGGTATGGGGCGGCGTTAGTTACAGAGTACAGGATGCCGTAATGATATTGCTTGGCATGGAATATAAAAATTTTAACATAGGTCTGTCTTACGATATAACTACTTCGGCCATAGGGCGTGAAAAAAGAAGCAGTGGCACACTCGAACTCATGTTGAAATATTGCTTCAAAATTGTTCCGAAGCATTATACAAGAAGTTATCGTAATACACGTTTCTTAGATGACAGTAATAACAAATAAGCCAATAACTAAGGTCATATGAAAAAAACCTTCTTTTATTTAATTATTCTGGCAATTCTCGGCAGTTGCAAGAATTCCGGCAACGGAGAATTAATCGGTGTTCAAGACCGTCCCGATTTTTATCAGCCTGATCCTTATGGAATGTTATTCATACCCCCGGGGAGTTATACGATGGGCGCTTCAGATCAGGATGTCCCATACGCACTGGTTCATCAATCGAAAACGGTTACTTTACAGGCTTTTTATATGGATGAAACCGAAATTACGAATAATGAATACAGACAGTTTGTGTATTGGGTCAGAGATTCCATTGCACATTTTTTACTGGGTAATGTTGATGAAGAACATCTTATCCGTGAAGATGAAAATGGTGTACAGCTTGATCCTCCTTATATCAATTGGAAAAAGAATATTAAGTGGGACGGAGATCAGGAAAGAGAGGCTCTGCAGGAAATGTACCTGCCGGAACATGAGAGATTTTACAGAAGAAAAGAAATTGATACCCGCAAACTGAACTATGAATATTACTGGATAGACCTGAAAGCTGCATCAAGAAAAGATTTTACCCAAGACGGAATAGCCGGTGCTGCCAGTTTTTCAAACCGTCCGCAGGGATTGAAAGACAGATCTGTTTATATACGCAAAGAAGTCATCAATGTTTATCCTGATACACTTGCCTGGATACATGATTTTGTTTATTCATTCAACGAACCTATGACCAAGTCTTATTTCTGGCACCCGGCATATGATCATTATCCGGTTGTTGGTGTAAACTGGAAACAGGCTAAAGCTTTTTGTATATGGAGAACCCAATTAATGAACGGTTATCTTACCGGCAGAGGAGATGTGATGGTTAATGACTTCAGGCTGCCAACCGAAAGTGAATGGGAATGGGCAGCACGCGGTGGTCTTTCTTTAAGCCCGTATCCTTGGGGAGGCCCTTATATCAGAAACAGCGACGGTTGCTTTTTAGGCAATTATAAGCCATTAAGGGGTAATTACATTGATGACGGCGGTATACAGACGATTATTGTCGGCCACTATGCACCAAATGATTACGGCTTATATGATATGGCCGGAAATGTGGCAGAATGGACTGATGATGCCTTTGACGAATCAGCATATAACTTTGCCCATGATCTGAACATGTCCTATACTTATGAAGCTGCTGATAAAGATTTACCCGTAATGAAAAGGAAAGTAATCAGAGGCGGTTCATGGAAAGATGTTGGTTATTACATGCAGGTTAGCTCAAGAAGCTATGAATATCAGGATACCGGTAAATGCTATATCGGATTCAGGTGCGTTGAAACATATCTGGGAAGACATAAAGATGATAATCCCAAGGATGCTTCAAACGTTTACAAATAGAATTTTTTATAATGTATTAATAATATTTACTAACTAATTAAATTTTTTTTATTATGGGTTTCATGAATAATATCGTTAGGAGTAATGCTTACAAGCAGTTTATGTCTAAGCTTTATGGATGGGGTGCTTCCGTTGTAATTCTCGGTGCATTGTTTAAAATTACACACATAAAAGGCGCAGACTTCTTTCTTTTTGTAGGTTTGATAACAGAATCACTCATCTTTTTCTTTTCTGCTTTTGAACCATTACATATTGAATTTGACTGGAGTTTGGTTTATCCTGAGCTTGCAGGTATGGATGAAGTGAAGAAAGAAAAAAAGGACAAGATGACTGGCAAAACCGTAACACAGCAGCTTGATATGATGCTTGAAGAAGCCAAGATAGGACCTGCACTGATTCAAAGTCTGGCTGACGGTATGAGAAATCTGGGTGATAATGCAATGAAACTTTCAGGAGTAGCTGATGCCGCAGCCGCAACCGATGGTTATGTTACAAACCTGAATAATGCTGCCAAATCAGTAGGTGATTTGTCAAAATCCTATACCAAGGTAGCTCAGGAACTGGAACAGGATGCAAGGGTATCTGAAGAATTTAATACAAGCCTGAAAAATGCTGCTGACAAAGCAACCAGTTTATCCAATATTTACAGTCAAACTGCTGAGTCATTAAAAGAAGATATCCATGCCGTTGATGATTTAGCAAAGAGTGTGAAAGGTGCTACCAACGTTATAAATAATCTTTCTGAAACATACGCAAAATCAACAGAAGCACTTACCAAATCAGCCGAAGCTCTTAATTTCAATCTGCCGGAAGGAAATGCATACGGCGAACAACTCAGGAAAATCTCTCAAAACCTTTCTGCTTTAAATACAGTTTATGAACTTCAGTTACAGGGTTCAAACAAGCAGGTGGAAGCTACAAGCAAAATGCATGAAACAATCAGCAGCTTTCTTCAGAATCTTAATGAATCTGTTGACAATACTGTCAGATACAAGGATCAGGTTAACATGCTGACAAAAAATGTTGCCGCTTTGAACAAAGTATACGGCAATATGCTTACAGCTATGAATGTAAGCGCTTAGTATTAAACCAGAAGTTAAACACTATATAATATAAAAAATGGGTTCAAAAAATTGTCCGGAAACACCGCGGCAGAAGCTTATAGGGATGATGTATCTGGTACTAACAGCCCTTTTGGCTCTTAACGTTTCGAAGGAAATATTAGAGGCCTTCGTCACTGTTAACCAGAGCATGGAAGAAACCAACTCTAATTTTGGTAAAAAAATTGCTGGTACCTATGCTACTTTTAAAAACCGCTATACAGTAAATAAAGAAAAAGTGGGTCCTTATTGGGAGAAAGCTCAGAAAGTCAGAGACCTCTCACAGGATTTAATCAATTATATTAAGAATTTGCAGGCAGAGTTGGTTGCATATTCTGATAATATCCCTTTAGAAGAAGCTAAAAAGAAACCTCTTGAAGAAGTTAAAGGAAAAGACAGTTTCAATGATCCGACTGCATTCTTTATTGGAGGAACAGAGGATGGTTCAAAAGGTAAAGGGATTGTACTGAAAAATAAAATCGATGAATACAGAAAGAATATTATGAATTTTATCGATCCGAAATTCAGACCTGCTTTTGAAAAGAGCATAGGTCTGAGTACAGAAGGAAACTTCCATAATGCAAGCGGTCAGAAACAAAACTGGCAGATTCATAATTTCTACCATACCATTCTTGCAGCCGACATTACAATCCTGAATAAAGTGATAGCAGAAGTTCAGAATGCTGAATTTGATGTTGCTTCTCATTTAATGAGTTCAGTAAGTGCTGAAGATTATACTTTTGACGGAGTAGGTGCTAAGGTTGTTGCTAAAAGCAATTATGTGCTGACAGGCGAGCAATACGAAGCTGAAATTTTTGTGGCTGCTTATGATACTAAATCGGCTATTTCAGCTGAAATAGGCGGACAAAGAGTAATGGGAGATTCAGGTAAGATAAAATATACCGTGGGAGCCGGTGCCCCAGGTCTGAAACAATACAGTGGATTTATAACGGTAAAGGCTCCTACTGGAGACCAGACCTATCCGTTCGCTTCTGAATACATTGTTGCACCACCTTCAATGTCAATTGCTCCTACAAAAATGAATGTATTCTATATTGGGGTTGATAACCCGGTTTCTATTTCAGTTGCCGGTGTTGCTGACAATAATATTACGCCTAAGATTTCTGCAGGTTCAATTAAAAAGGCTAAAGATGGCTGGATAGTAAATGTTCCTAACGGGTCAACTGAGGCTACCATTTCCATAACAGCAAAAATGGGGGATAAAGTTAAACCTATGGGATCCACAAAATTCAGGGTTAAACGTGTTCCCGATCCAAAACCATTTATTGCCAATAAAAATGACGGACTGGTTGACAGAAATGTATTAGCTGCCGCAGGAGCAATTATACCTAAAATGGAAAATTTTGACTTTGATTTGAATTTTGAAATCACATCGTTTGTTTTTTCGACAGTTCAGGGCGGAGACGTTGTTGAGCAACCCGTGAGAGGAAACAAACTTGACGGTAAATGTATTTCAATTATAAAATCCTCGAAAAGAGGTCAGAAAGTATATTTTGAAAGTATTACTGCAAGAGGTCCTGACGGAACTACCAGGAAATTACCTAACATTATGTTAAGGTTACAGTAAATTTATAATACAAAGGGAGGAAATCAATATGAAAAAAATTTCATTAGCACTATTAACCTTAAGTTTCCTGCTTGGAATACAGGTGAAAACGAATTCACAGGTATTCGACAGCCCGCCGAGAGACGGAGTTTATGACAAGGTTCACACACCAAACCGTAAACCTATTCCTTATGTTCCCATAAGAGAAGCAGATGTTGTCTGGGCTAAGCGGATATGGAGGGTTATTGACCTGCGTCAAAAGATTAATCATCCGTTTTTCTTTCCCGAAAAGGCATATAACCAATGGAGAAGCTTTACGCAGGTTCTTCTGGATGGGTTAAAAGAAGGTTCAATTACTGCTTATGAAACATCTACAACGGATGAATTTAATACACCGCTCACCTATCAGGATATTATGGGCCGTTTAAATTCTGTAGACTCATCTCAGCAACAAAGGCCGGATCCTCCTTACGATTGGTATGATACTGTTGTTGTAAAAGAATTCAACCCTATTGATGTCAGACAGATCAGACTGAAAGAAGACTGGTTCTTTGATAAACAGCGTTCTGTTCAGGATGTACGTATCATCGGAATTTGTCCTGTTGTTGACGATGTGGATGAAAAAGGCGAATACAAAGGAACAAAGCCTTTATTCTGGGTGTATTTCCCTGAAGCAAGACCTTTGTTTGCAAAAACTGAAGTGTTTAACCGGTTTAACGATGCTGAAAGAAGAACTTTTGATGACTTATTCTGGAAAAGATTTTTCGGAAGCTATATTATTAAGGAATCAAATGTATATGACAGAAAGATTTCAGATTATTCTACG
>Ga0114951_10001072_pt1 | contig 35577 bp, 33 predicted proteins | sample AM7aDNAmetaG_FD_88677 | JGI IMG/M metagenome (GOLD analysis project Ga0114951, IMG submission 88677) | Freshwater microbial communities from Finland to study Microbial Dark Matter (Phase II) - AM7a DNA metaG | ecosystem: Environmental > Aquatic > Freshwater > Lake | place: Finland: Lake Alinen... | reverse complement strand
TGGCATCTAGTGTAGCAAGCCTGTATACTTCGTATTCTTCAAAGAAACCTTTCAATATTCCCATTCCATCCGAAATAGACGAAGAGCGTGAACTGGATGGAACACAAATGGACCGTATATTGCCCTGGATGAAGATGCTATTCGATGAGACTACGCCGGAATCGCAAAAGGCATACAAGAAAGAACTGTATAATATCTATGCAACGATTTCTACTGATTTTCGACAATATCAACAATGGAAGAAATATAATTCTTCCTTATGGGTATTTTCCTCCTATCGGAATAAAAACACGAAGGGGCTCGCTCGAAAGATTCTGGCAGATGTGAAGCTGTTTCAGGAAGGATTGAAGATGTTTTCCATGAGTCATACACTCTAGGCACGTGTAGTACGTATGATACGATTTCATCTTATAGCAAGAGGAGACTGGTACACTGTGCCCTCATGCATTCGTGTCTTCCATTTGAAGTTCCATTAATTGTTTGATGGAAGGCTGCCACCGAATCAACATGGCAGGGTCCAATTGTTTCCAGGGCGCATGCACGCCGAAACTCGTCTCACAAAACACAGTTTCCACCGAAAAGTATTTTGCAATGGAAGGGGGAGGAATCTTCAACGGAACGGCCCGTTGATAGCAGAAATAGACGTCTTCGTTGACCTCCGTTTCCTGCAGATGGGTTTGAAGTTCATGCCATAAGGCATGATTCTCCGTATGAAACAGTGGACGTACACGGGATAAGATATGCGATATCGCGTCGGAAGGAGAAAGTCGTTCGCATACCTCTCTCATTTTGTTGGTTCGACGCAGAGAGAGACCGCCGTTCCCTACCCACCCATTTTTCCATGGAGCCCCCACATAATCGTATTCTAGAAACAGATTCAGAAGGTGAGCATGTTCGGAAAGAATCATCGTATCCGTCTGAAAAATAAGGTGCATCTCGGTGGGAATGCACCTATAAAAAGAAGAGCTCATCAACATGGCATTGTATTGCTGCCGTGTCAGATTCTCGACTTCCAGGCGAATCGGGGGAAGAAACCGATAGGGTCGTTCGGCCATGCATTCGTGTACATAGGATTCATTGGCAGTTCCATGAAAAATAAGAATCTTCCATTCCTCGGATAGATTGTCCAGGACAGTACGAAGTACAAAGGGAAGGGCCGGATGTGACCGTGGCTCCACGATGACCGCGGTATACATACTATGGAATCGCGTGGGAAGTTTAGGTTTATGGTCGTTGCCAGATTGAATCACGCATGATTTGTTATCGCTCGCAACGGACTATACTAATAGTAGCGATGCTCTACTAATAGTATAGGGTGATAGGATGATAGAATGAATACGTTTGATTCACCTATGGATGATTACATGGCGGGGAATCCAACAAGCTTGAATCCCAGTCCGAGCCCTGCTCCTTGACGCGTCGACACGCCGACGGACGGAGAGACGGCATCCAGGATGGCAAAGACGACCGCGGCAAGCACAGCAAGCGTGGCGACCTCATCGAGCGGCAACGCGCGCTTCGGGATGAAAATGGCCGCGGCGGCAATAACGAGACCTTCAATGAGATACTTAATGATGCGATTGACAATTTCAGCAAATCCGTAGCCCATCATGATTTCTATAATTACAGCCGAGAAAAATTGTCGGAGTGTCGGAGAGAGACATCCGAGTTTAAAGCATGCATCCTCAAGAGGAATAGAGATGAGTGGACCCGCCGTAATCGAAGATTTTTTGGACGCTGACACCGATATTCCAGGCCAGCGCTACGTGCTGCTCAGTTTCCTCAGTCCGGAGAAAGTACTCGATAAAAAGGAGCTCTTCTTCTTCCAAAAATTCCTCCATGTCTTTGAGGTGGAGTGGAAGGTCAAGAATCTCGAGAAATACATGGTCGATATTGTAAAGCACATTAACGATGCACTGGATGTGAACATCAAGGAGCTCGAGAGCAAGGAGCAGACTGCCGCCGCCGAGATTTGCCGTACGAATCGTCTTCGCGTGGACGACGTGATGACGCAGTATGGCGCCTTTATTCAGAAGAACAAGACCGAGTTGAACAAGACGAAACTGGCAGAGGCCTATGATGATTTCTTGTATACCCACAAGACCAAGCTCGAGGAGGAGTTTCATGCATTGAACGACTTCCACCCCACCATTCGTGGCATCAAGGTTCGTGGTGTATTTGGCAATACAAAGGAGGCCGAACTAAAGGCCAAGAAGCTCCAGTCACAGGACAAGTACCACAGCATCTTCATGGGAGAGGTGGGGAAGTGGACGCCGTGGGACCCTGCCGCACACGAGGTAAAGGAGCAGGAGTACAACAATGACCAACTCAATACGTTGATGAAGAAATACCATGAGAATGAGGATTCGCGTGAGAAGTTCTTCGAGGAGCGTACCAAGGAGGCAAAGCAGTCTGCGCCCAAGGCCCCCAAGGAATCATTGGGTCAGTTTGACAGTATGTTTGGGGGCCAAGGCGACATGGCGCATCAGCGTAAGGTAGAGAATCTCGAGGAAGAGAAGAATGCGCCGGATGCGTAGAACCTAAACCGTATAGAATACTAATCGTTAATGGAAAATATCCAATTTATCATTAAGGATTATCAAATTAGTAAATTAGGAATTGGTAACATTCTAAAGTGCCTGATTAGTGCGCTTCGGGTGAATAAAGATACCGTCATTGAATGTTATCCCGACTATCGATATGGTGCATATGATACCATTCTGGATGACAAATTCATATTTAAGGGGAAAGGAACGAAGGAACTGGAAAAGGTATATACCTGTCGCCTATTGATTTTGAAGGACGAAACGTATCAGCAGGACATTCCGACGGAGGAGTGGTATATGGGCGGACTCGAGAATCCCCGTTTCCATCCTCTTTTTTCGTTTACGCAACGGATTGATTGGAATTACGATGCATCCAAAGTGGAGGAGAAGGTCAAACAGAGTCTGTTTCAGACCATCGATACGATTCGTTTTACCGATGTGGTGTATCATGAGGTCAACCGGATAACCTCTACCTTTCGAGGGCCTGTATTGGGAATCTCCATACGAACCTGGAAGGCGGCGCATGAGAGCAACGTGCCTCGCGAGTATGAATTTGAGAAGTATCGTATGAAAATCAAGGAATTGCTTGACCGTTATCCCATTGAGACCATTGTACTATCGATTGATAACATGACATTTCTGTCCCCTTATTTGGAGTTTCTATCCGATAGGCATGTGGTGGTATTGGATAAATCGGACCGCGTGAATGAGATTCAGCATGCACTCATCAAGGCGCTCGTCTTGTCACATAGTTCCTATTTCATCGGAAATCGAATCAGTACCTTTACCGAACTAGTATTTTGGTTCGGGAAATGCAAGCCGATGGTCCATCCCATCGGTTAGGCAAAGTATCCTGTCTCAGGGACGGCGCCTCCTGGATACACGGGTACACAGGATTGGGTAAGACCATCGCAAAATGTGCCTTCTGGGCATGGTTTATCGCTTCCATTGGGCGAGCGGCAGAGATAATCAGTATTCGCGTCCGGATGGTACGTAGGGGCCATGCCTGCCGCTCCCGCAGGAACACGGACGGCCATTCCTGAAGAGGCTTCCTTGTTCTGAAAGCCTGAAATCACATAGTGAGGCTCCATTTTATCAATGTAACGCACAATCATCGGTAGAAGGACCACTGCGATGATAAGTAGAACAAACATCGCACCAATTCCCATTGCCTTCGGGTGAGCCATTTTCTAGCAACTAGTGAGGTTTTTTCTTTCCTATCGAGATGGGTTCAACTCGTCCGATCGACAATATCCATTGATGCACCGTACGTGCTCTCCTGAGCAGGAGGGCAAGTCTACCCCGCAACGTCCTGCATCTACGAATGACTCTTTCCGTTCCCCGAGTACAATGTATAATAGGAAGAGCAAGATAAGCATCATACATCCCATATGCCCACGTAGAGCGACCATTCTCTACTTTAGAATCTCTTATTAACATTGATGGCAGGTCCTCGTAGACGCTGTGCATTGCGCGGGTCATATTGATTCATGTCTTCATTGTCCTTTTCTCGTGCCAACATCTCGGATTGTCGCCACAATTCGGGCGCACCCATCTTGAATTCTCCGTGAATTTCGGCTTTGTACCAGAAAATCGTGTCCTCCATTTTATTGCTCTGCGTATTGTTATTAATGACCAAACATTCATAATTCTGCGTACATTGGTCCATCATTTGACAGAAGAACTCAAAGGAGGGAAAGGCCGACCCGTAGTTTTGATAAAGACGTTGGCGATTGTTCATGTAGGGCTCTCTCAAAATAAAGACATAATCCACGTTGGTACGAAGCGCCGGCTGGATTCCGAGAGGGAACTGCATGGTAATGATGAAAAATACCTTCAGCCATCGACCGTTCATGAATAAGTATTTGATGTTCTTATCATGGGTCCATGAATCGTCGTACATGCAATCATCTAGAATCATAAAGGCGCGAGGGTCGATGTTGGAGGACACTCCTTTTTCCTGGTCCTGCATGATGCGCTGCATCACCAGTTTTTGGCGTTTGACAAAATTCGCCAGAATGACGGGGTTGTACTCTCCGTGAATGAACATGGGGGGCACAATCTTTTTAAAGAAGCCGTTCGACTCCTCTGTTCCGGAAATCACGCATCCCATTGGCAAATCCTTATGGTGAAACAGCAAATCTCGCACGAGAGTGGATTTACCGGTACGGCGGCGGCCGATAAATACGGCAACCGCATCTTGTGGAATGGTCTTCATTACAAACTTCCGGAGATTGACATTGACTCCTCCCTGTGTTGCCATGACTACTAGCAGGACCTGATTTGTCGCGCGCGTTAGAAACACGTTCATAAGTCGTATACAAAAGGAGATGAAAGCAATACGTGCATCGCTTCAACAGGACCTCTGTCGAGCTCGTGACATTACCGACAACGAACGAGAGGCCTTTTCCAAGTATCTCCATCTTCAACGTTATCATCCTGCATTGGACTTGTTTCCCGTTCCCGATTTGGTTTCTCACAAGAATCTGGAGTTTCCTACCAAGTATCAGATTGACCAATGGATTTCACAGGACCAGCCCAAATTCTGGAGCGCCATCCGCTCGGCCCCTGTTGCAGGAGGGGACCCGCCTAGCCCTGAACCATGCACGGTCTTTACCAAAATCGTGCATCTATTAAATCCGATTGATATCATCAAAGAGAAATATGTGTGCCCCAGTCATCCTCTCTTGCCTCAAAGTGAAAAGACATGGAAGAGCACGCTTCTTAAACTGCACAGTCATAACAATCAGGCCTATGTGGATGCGGTCGCAAGTGTCATTTTGAGCCGCTTTCGAGAACAGGATTTGACACCTCATTGTGTACTATCCTATGGGTCATTTACAGGAATCAGCGAAAAATATCAATTCAATATCTCCAGCGAATATGATACCTATCGTCAATGCCGATGGTTCTGGAAGGGAATGCAGGCGCACAGCGCACGTCTTACCGTTACACATGAGAATAAAGAATGCATTCCTCATTTTGATGAGCTATACAAGGAAATTACCACCTGCCCATTTGAGGAGGAGGAGTCCGATCTGGAATTGGCTCCCCTTTTTTCCGAACCAAACGATAATAGTGATATCGAGTCGGTAACGTCCTTTACCTTTGATACGATAGACAATGATGCAGACTCCCCCACCATGGAAATAAAACAAAAGTCGGTGTTGCTGGACTCTGAATCGGTAGAGGAGTCCTCGGACTCGGGGTCGGAATCGGAGTCCGATGGATGTGACATCGATATTTGTATGGAACTTCCCAATATGCCGATTATTATCATTGCCCAAGAAGCACAAGAGGGAGTGATGGATGCCCTATTGGATGAAGATACGCTTGATGGATTCGAACGGGGGTCTCAAGGATGGGAGGAACGATGGATAGCATGGCTTTTCCAAGTCGTGGCGGCACTTACCTTTCTGCAAAGCGCCATCTGTTTCACGCATAATGACCTCCATTCCAATAATATCCTTTGGAGAAAAACAGACAAGAAGTATTTGTACTATCGTAAACGGGATGGAACCGTGTGGCAAGTTCCCACCTTTGGAAAGATAATTACGATTATCGATTTTGGTCGCTCTATTTTTCGAGTGGGGAAGCATCTCTGGGTATCCGATGACCATTGGCCGGATCAGGATGCAGGAGACCAATATAATTTTGGACCTTTCTTTGATGCCACCAAACCGAAAGTAAGTCCCAATCCATCATTTGACTTATGTCGTCTTTCCGTAAGTTTGATTGATGGACTATTTGATGAAGCCCCTCCTAAAAAGAAGGGGAAGGGAATACCCGTAATGAGTGAAGAGGACTCCTGGAAGGTGTATGAAACCAATTCTCCCTTATATAATTTGCTATGGAGTTGGACCATTAATGATGCAGGGCAGACCATTTACGAGGATAAGGATGGATATGAGAAATATGAAGGGTTTGACTTGTACATTCGCATTGCGCAAGATGTACATGGCGCCATTCCCGCAAACCAGCTTCATCGTCCCGTCTTTCAGCCATTTATTTGGAAACAAAAGGTACCCGCACAGGAAACGGTATATTCATTGGGTGTATAATGGTACGAGAAGTCATATCGTATGATAGTGTAAATATCATACGATAGGGATACAAAGGAGTGTTTCAATTCGTTCCACAACAGGAGGTAGAAAGAGGAGCGCAAGGACATCCATTGCTGATGGTTGTGCACCCTCCCATCCCCTTTCGATAATATTTCATCTGTCCCGACTGTACAGAAGCAATTGATGATTGGTCATAGATACCAAGACGCGGCGCATATCCTGTAGTAGGAGATGCACTCTGGATACGAGTGATAAACGAGCCGGATTGGGCCTTATTCATTCGACGTTGTGTGATTTGCGATGCATCATAAATGGTAGTCGACATCTCTCTTCTTACTTCCGAAATAATCGTGGTGGACCCACTTGTAATTCCATCTCCCCATTATCAGCGGAAGAACCTGTCGGAAGTTCCAGTACGGGAAAAATATCAGGCATCAATACACCCGTACAGGCAATCAAAATCGACCCACTGATAAAATCTTGCAGAAATTGAATATTTCGATACTCTTTTTCTTTATACTTTGCGCCTATAAAACTAAGAACAATAAATACGATTCCACCAACGAGCATCCATGGAAACCATGTCGGTATCATTATTCAGTTCGTGTGAGAAAAACACAGTCCTCTTGTCCGCGCTTCATAGCGTTTCATAATCGCCTGCCTCTATTTCTTCGGAGGCACTTGGAATGCCATCCACCTCATCAAACTCTTCCGTAAAGGGGGTTCCCTCCTCCTCCATGATTTGCAGAATAGGTCCATCTTCTTTCATCGGCAATGAACTATCCTCTATTTCCTTTGGTTCATATATCATGTCGGTTTGTTCTGGATTCTCTGAATCAAACAGGGAATCAAATAATCCAAATCGAACCGTAGGTTTATCATTTAGAATAATGGTGGGGGGGTCCATCTTTTGTTCCGTTGGCTCCGTTGGTTCCTTTGGCTCCTTTGGTTCCTCCGTTGGCTCATTTGGCTCTTTTGGTTCCTCCTTTGGTTCCTCCTTTGGCTCCTCCTTTGGTTCCTCCTTTGGCTCCTCCTTTGGTTCCTCCTTTGGCTCCTTTGGCTCTTCCTCATCACTGTCCTCTTTTGTATCCGCATCATGATTCATTAAATCTTTTACGATTGATTTAACGGGTACCAAGCAACGCACGGCCTGAAGAATTCCTTCCTGTAACATGCCTTCTATGCTTCGATAATTCTGTTGTTTCTCCATTCCCGAGATTCCATCGCGAAATAAATAGGTGGAGCTCCATAATAGTTTAGCAGATTCGCAAAGTACTTTGAATAGAAAATGTTCCACCTTTGGAATCGTAATCTCCACTTTCTTATTCGTTACAGAAAGGCGGATGGCGGTAAGAACTTTTGTATGCGCGATAAATACTGCCGTTAAAAGGTCCTCAAGATAATCACAGCCTGAATTGGCATGAATCTGATGAATCTCACTGTTCACTTTCTCCATGTTCCAGTCATGAATCTCATTCAGATAATTTTGAAATTGCCATAGCCCCTTCTTGGGCTCCATGTTCATCTGTTGCTTGGCTTTTTCCAATAAATCAATAAAAAATTGGAAATAAGAGGGTACCAAGAACACACACAGCTGTTTGGTATATTCGGTGCGTGCATCGGAGTATACCGAGAGCACGGAATCGCGATTCATTCTTCTTTTCCAGCTGTTGTTGTCTCGCGACTATCTAACGCACTCTAGCGCATACCCCAAAAAGGCCCATACCGAACCATTTGCTTCCATACAGGCGCCGTAGTCTTTTAGCATCTTCTCATTTGATAATAGGCTCGCCAGCAGATGTTCGGGATGATATCCCTCGTTTCTATAGAATAGTACCTTGTCCGCAAATAAGGTATGTGTCTCTAGGAGTTCACGTTGACGATGGTCACATGCTTCCTTCCATTGTTCAGGATAGTACAGCTGCAAATAGGCACATTGTTTCACTCGACGATACGAATATTCATCTTTTTTCAAATGCTCCATAATCTCATGGGAGCGCACTCCATGGAAGGAGAGAAGATAGGTTTCTAGCTCTTCGCGTCGTGGGGGGCGAATTCGTTTGATGACACAGCGTGACCGAATGGGCTCCTGAAGCCGGCCCGCATCACGACATTCCAAAATGAATAGAACATCCGCTGCATGCGTCTCTAAAATTCTACGTAAAAATGCCTGCGCTTCGGGTGTTAAATCGTCCGCGCCTTCCAACCATAAAATGGCGGGTTCCGTCCGTCGTGCCCAAATGTGTAATTTCTGACGACCATCTCGTAAGGTTCTATCTTTACGACAAGGGCATACAAATAATTGTTTATTCAATTGTTCGGCATACTTCTGAATCCAGTCGCTTTTTCCGCAACCAGGAGGACCCGTTAGGATGATAGGAGTATTCTCCATTATCAGAGATATCATTCCCATCTTTTATACTCTATTGAAATTGATGACACTGTTCTTCCAGTTGTGTACGAGAAAGTGGGGACGCATGCATGATTCCAATCAGAAGATTGTCTGGCGTGAAATACTTCTTTATCATACGATTCATCTGTGACACCGTAATCGGTGCAATGTACCGAGAATAGATTTCTTGATAGGGCACAAAGGAGTCATGAAAGACCGCTTCCTCTCCATTATAGCACGCAATCGTATCGATGGATTCCCTATTCAACAGCATGGTCCCTTTTATTTTTCCTTTTGCACGCTGAACCTCTTCCTGTGTCACGCCCTTTTGTTTCATATCGTTCAGAAGGCGAATCATAATCGGTAGAACCCCCTCTTGTCCGCGACCGTGTCCATGAAAGAGAGTCGAAGGGTCCGTTTGAAGATACACACTGAGATATCCTGTATGTTCTGCATACGTAGTCTTGCATTCGGAACGATAGGTCAATCCCTGCTGGGTACGGAATGTGGTGAATAGTCTTCCACTGAATCCATTTAAGATGAATTGCAACATGGTGAATCGGTGGCGGTCGATGGAAAAACGACTGCAGGTACGAAAGGAAAAGGTAAGGATGGTGGCCGCTATCCCTTTCTTGTGAATCGTTTCGATGCGACACTGCCCCGTTGTAGACATCGGGGACAGCGTGAGCAACGGATAGGAACGCGCATGCAGGGGAGCGCATTCCTTTTGTTCTGCATGGACAAATGCCGTGGTGGAAAGGTGAGACAGGATGGTTCGAAACGGAATACGGGATACGACACTTAGTATCATCTGTGAGGGACGGTAAAACCACTTGTACCATTCAACCATCGTTTCATATTTCAACGTCGTTGCGCGCGGATGATACGAAATATCGTCCACTGGATACTGGTACGAACTTCCCGCAAATAGAATGCGCTCGATGGCATCGGTCATCACCGTATCATCATTATCCTTTGCACGAATGTTTTCTTCCACCACCACATGTTGTTCCTTATTGTATTCCTTTCGTGGAAAGGAAGAATGCAATAGCATCTCCGCCATCATCGTGGCCGCCGGCGCCACAAATTCGTCATCGCATTTGATGAGGTAGACCGTATTTCGCTTATCGGTGTACGCATTAAGATAGGCTCCCGCTTTATTGTAGTGAATCAACAGTTTCTTTGTAGAAATGCTCTTTGTCCCTTTAAAGCACATGTGCTCCACAAAATGGGATGCACCTCGTATCCCATCCTGTTCATAGGCCGAACCTACATTACAAAATACCTGTAGGCTCGTAATGGGCAATTCCTGTTCGGACCGCTGATACACAATACGGAATCCATTCGGAAACGTGTGGATGGACATGATATCGTTTCGTATTACTGATAGGAAACGATAAATTATATTCTGTCTTACTTTCGACAACGGATAAGAGAGGCGGTTACTCCCCCTACTACGACTCCCAATGCTGCACCCAGTACAAATTGATACGGTGCGAGCCATTCGGCGGAGGATGTCCACCAGGAGGGTGCATTATGTTCCTGTTGAATCGTGTCTGGAATGATTGGCGGAAAATCAGACATAGTACATTGTATTCTGTTCTATCCTTTAGATTCGCTTTCGAAGAATGGCCACATAGATTCCATTGTGCCACGCCTTTTGCTCAGGGCTTCCCTGTACCGCATCCGAGTTATCATTTGTAGTACGAATCTCTCGATGATAGAGTACATCTACGTTCAAGGCACGAAAGGAACTCATTGTCGCATCGCGAATGTGGCTCCAATTCCAATCATCCACAATAAAGATAAAGGTATTGTCCATGCATCGGTAATAATGACACAGCGCATTATAATGATTATCCCACGAATGCTCTCCGTCATACATATAAATGTTGAATCGAGGAAGGCATTCTGCATCCACTTGATAGCAATCCTTCTCGATGAACATTGCATAGTTTTCGCCCTTGTATTTCTTAAAGTTTACCAAAAATTCCTCTTTGGGGCCGCCAAACTGGCTCCAATTATCGATGCATACCACGCTTGCCCGATTTCCACACATTGCGGAACACACGGACGAACCCTTCCAGGTTCCAATCTCCAAATAGCGCGAATCGGCGCGATTCAACAAGTTATTGTAAAAGTGGCGCGTCTTTACCCCTGACATTCCATCCATCGTCATCAGCTCCTCGGTAATCTTCGAAATGCCCTTCTCGGCATTGTCAAACGCCAAATCAATATGGGCCTGTAGTTCCTCCATTTCTTTCTTCTCTTCGCATATTCCCTTTAGACCATTATTGATGGGAAAGGAACTGACGATATTCGCGAACGGCCGCTTCATCGATTTCCGCATTTTTGCGAAGACTCTGCATGAGCGGATTGGTATCCACCGCCTCAATGGCGCTGTACGTATTTCGTTCGCGGCTGATATCGAGATTCAACGGGACGCGGTATTCGACGCGACCAATGTCCCCCACGCCAGGTGTCATGTCGAGAGAACGATTCACTGCCATCGCGCGGTCATTTACGAAATCCGTATCCAGCTTCTTCGACAGTTGTTTGCCAGGGTCACCATTAAAGGTGGCCGTGGAGCCCGAGCCTGCAATGGGTTTACGTCCCTTAGCAATGTGCTCCTTATTTGGATTGGTGCGCATGTTGTAGGCCGCGGTAGGGTCCATGGCATCCGACCATGCCCCATTTCCTCCTGGACCGGTCCACGCCAGACCCGCAGACAGTTGAGATTTCTGTGTCGGTTTGGCAATGTCATCGGGGTCATATACTTTCAGACGATTGGGGGCCGACGCCGCCGCCATGATGCCCATGCGGTCCAGATAGATGGTGGATTCCTTTACGGTGGTACGGGCAATGTCCTTCGGGTCCCATACCGTAATGGCGGATGCCTTGTCGGCAAAGGTAATCGGATTGCCCGTCATTCGAATGTTTCCAATGGTTTCGCTGCGACGAGTCGGACGCGAATCATCGGTGTAGCGCGCCATGCCCAGACCATTGTCCGCGGGCACCGTGTTGAGCGCCATCACGCGTTCCGATGTTTCATTGCGCTCATTGGGGCGAATCTCAATCGATGACTTTCCATAATCCGCCTTGTCGCCATCCGTATCCTTGGTATAATATCCGGTCATGTCTGCATTACGATATCCTGCACCGCCATACTGTTGCCCCATGGGCATACGATAGGACCCCGTTACGTAACTTTCGCCAAAATCCTGTGAAGAGGCCGCACCTTCGTATTCAACGGATGTTTCAGGACGCGTCGTATGAGGCAGAACCTGTGTAGAACGCACCGTCTCCTTAATCAAATCTCCATTGGTAACAAAGAAGCGCTCGCCCGTCTCATCAATATAGAAGGTATCAGGCTTATATTTACGAACCTCTCCCACATCATGAATGGCTGCATTCGTTCCAATATAATGCTGTCCTGGAACAACGGGTTGGTCGAAGGTCTGCTTCGGATTACTGAGAACACGGAGGTCATTGGTATCTTTTGGACGCATAATCTCATTAATTTCTAGTTGTTGAAACCCCCCCTTTCCTGCAAATCCAAACTTTTCACCTAGACCGGCTCCCACTTTCGTTGGCTCAAAGGGGCGCTCGCCATTACGTACCACGGGCGCCTGGGAGGAAATACGAGATTGAAAGAAGTCCGTATTGTCCTCCATTCCATAGGGATTGCCATAGGGTGCACGAGAGGTTTCAAACATATTCTCCACCTCACGCTTCTTCATCTGCGTGGAACCATTTCCATTATACATATCCAGTACGCTTGTATTTGCCTGAGGTGCCATATTCTGTTTGATTCGGCCTCCAAAGAAAGGTTGCATATTGTTATGCTTAAATTCATTGGATGCAATTCGTTGGCCTGATAAGGGACTAATCACATAATCACTATCGATGTAATTGGAATAGGATTCCGTATTATCCGAACGATATTCTACCATCGGGACATTAGATTCAATCGGAACAGGACTGGGGCGTGTACCGGGAGTTGCGCCAGGTGCGTAGGGTGGTTTGTTCGATGCGTATCCAAATGCGGTGCCGTATGGCCCGCTGCTTGGTTCAGACGGATAGGTTTGTCCATTGGAGGTCTGATACATCATATCTAGCTCGGGTCCAAATCCCGTAGCAGAGGCGCCCTTCGGTGCAACGGTTAATGCATCTCCATTAGGACCACGCGCCGCTGGCAAAAATCCCTCCCTTCCATGAGTGAGAAGGGGTCCACTGGTATCCGAGACAATTGATTTGGTACCAGCCGTTGTCATTTTCTTTTTTTGGCCTGTTTTGGAGACGATAAATCCTAATCCGAGGAGACCAGCGAGAGCGGCAACTTCCATACTATCAGTTTCCCCCTTTAATTTTTTAGAGAATGTAAACGAATGGAATGGAATAGGGCCAGTGATGAATCTGCGAGTGGAACAACTGGAACCCTGTCTTCTTCCCGATGGAAAAACGGTTATGCTAACACTAACCAATTATGGGTATCTGCTCTATACGCTTAACATGCTGAAGAGTCTGAAGCCATTTGGCATCACTCCTCTTATTATTTGTATGGACAAACGAGCTCAACGCATTCTGATTGAAAAAGGATATCACACGGTGCTAGTAGAAGGCGAGGCAGCATTTTGTGCATGGAATACCAAAGGATATGATAGTATTTGTTATCTGAAGATGCAACTGATTCATCATGTCCTCTCTCTTCACCACAATATCCTCTTGGTGGACGGAGACATTGTATTTCTACAGAATCCATGGACGGATATTCAACAGTGGACAACAGGGGAAGTATGGATTCAGAATGATGCTCAGCATAATGAAAATACTACCAATTTATGTACAGGCTACCTATTCGTTCGTTCCACGCCCAATATGATACAACTATACGATTGTACTTCCATAGAAGGAAAACAAAAATACAAGAAATGTGCATTTGATAACAATGACCAAACTTATTTTAATCAATTTGTCAAACCATATTGTCAAACCAACGCTCTGCCCTTGGAGAAGTACCCCAATGGAAAAATGTTTTATGAACATGTAGAACTTCGCCATCATGCCGTCTTAGTGCATTTTAATTGGGTGCATGGACATGTTAAAATGGCAAAGATGAAAGAACACAAAATGTGGATATTAGTAGAAGAAGAAGAATGACTCGAAAAACTCGTGGAGGATATAGAGCAACACGTCGGAATCAAGACATATTGCGTCGTTATCGACACGGGAAGAAGATAGGATTTACGGCGACCGCTCGTTTGAAAGCAAAAGGTCTTCTTCCACGCGCCAATGGTACACTACGCGTGAGTCCGAAATATCGTTAGGAACGGTACATGTGATGTTCGTGGCCGAGTTCAGAAAGAGGTGGCTGCTGAGAGGGTGTGAAACATGACTTCTGGCGATGCGTGTTGTATTTCTCTTTATCCATGTCACGGGTCGGAATGAAGAAGTCGAATGGTGTTTCAAAGGTTTCTTGTGGATTATGAAAGAGACTATCCCATCGATTCCAACCGGTCGTACGAAGGGTACAGGGCGGGTCATCCAGACGGGCAAAGGTAAGAGGAACGACTTCATCGGGAGCATGCTGAAGTCCTGCATGACGGGTTTGGTCGGGATGGTAGGAAACGGCATCACATCGTATCTTGCTTCCCAGGCGGTCAATGCCTTTCAAATCGGACTCGATATCGGTTTTCCATTCATCCTTTACCCAGGAGGCACCACTCTTTTGAATACGGGTGGTTGCATTCACAGGGAAGGTAGTAGGGCAATTGGCAGCAGGGGGTTGTAAATAGTACCGACTTGCATACGAGGTGATACGCATATCGTCGATTTGATGAAAGGGGTCATTCCGTAGGCGAGTGAGTGCCTGTTGTGGTGCGGCCATTCTTCTTACCCATTTTATAAAAATTAATACTTTTCTGGTTTCATGCACACTTCATTCTTCATCGGAGTGGGTGCCATGACAGAAGGATAGGCTATCATTTGATAAACAGGCAAATGAGCAGGTTGGATGTTAATCTTCAGGGACGATTTGCTATTTTCTCGAACCACTTCGGTTTGGCCCTTTGCAAGGGGGTGATACATACGAGAGGGACAAAAGGTGTTCGGGATAGTGATTCCTCGCAAATCCGACTCCATATCCACCATATTTCCCTTGATGAGACTTACCTCATTTCCACCAACCAATCCAAGAACATGTCGATGGGGTGTAGGATGAACCAGTTGGGATGGGAGTTGGTCATAATGTTGCGGGATTTCTCCCTTCTCCCAGTGCGAGGCCAAAAGAGGACCGTATGCTTCATTGATATTGCTCAGGTAGATGGCCATACTATTCGAGTGAATGTAAATAATTTACAAAATTTGACCAATCCCATTTTGTAAATGATATACCAAGTCATTCATGTCTCGTCTTATTATTTCTCTGGATGGTAACATTGGCGCGGGAAAATCCACACTTCTTGCGGAAATCCGAAAGGAAATTCCCGAACTGTATGTGGTGGATGAACCCGTGAGTCAATGGACCTCCCTTCTTCACTCCAATGGTAAAAATCTATTGGAGCTTTTCTACGAAGATAAAAAACGGTGGGCCTATACCTTTCAAAATTGTGCAATTCTTACACGTCTTACCCATATTCAAGAGGCCGTACATCATCTAGAATCAACGGGCAATTGCCATGATGTCATTCTTACGGAACGCTCCGTACTCACCGATAAATATGTATTTGCTCAGATGCTTCGGGATTCAGGGGAATTGGATTCGGTCGAATGGGAGCTGTATGATAGCTGGTTTCGAATCTTCAGTACAAAATATCCTGTCAATGGAATTATTTATCTTTCGACCAGTGCAACCACCTCCAAAGAAAGAATTCAGATTCGGAATCGTCAAGGAGAGGACCGAATCCAGATAGATTATTTAGATGCACTGGACCATCAACACAAGAAATGGATAGAGGAGACCAATATTCCTGTTCTTACCCTCTCTACCGAACGAGAGGTCTCACTGGAAAATAATCTTCAACAGATTCGGGAATTTATTCATTCCTTGCGCATCAATAAAACGAGCTAGATTGATTGGCGACAGGTTCCTTATTGTGAACGACTGATTTTTCCTTTCTTCGTTCCTCTTCCCTTCTTCGTTCCTCTTCCTTTCTTCTAGAGCGCGTCATTGGACCAGTAGGAGCCACTTTATTCGCAAGAGGAACATTTCTTCGTGGCTTCGCGGACAGATTGCGGCGAGCAGATGCCATTCGGCGTTTCGTTCGATGGGGTTTTTCTATACTATGAACTCGTTCTTCTAATTTGTGCTGGTAGGCTGCTTCTTCTCGCAACCGAAGCTCTCTATTTTTTTCTTCTTTGCTCTTGCTATCAAGTTCCTGTTGTAGTGCACGCAACCGAACTCGTTCATGACGTTGCAGAATTTTCTGCTGGAGTGCGATTTTCTTTTGTTGTTTCATGAGCTGCTTCGCCTCGCGCTGTTCCGCATAGATAGTTGGGAGGGGAGAATGTTCCTCGATACGCGATTGTTCCTCTTGATGCCTAAGAATACGTTGTTGTTCAATGGCAAGACGCTGTTGTCTTCTCAACAAATGACGCTGTTTTCTACGTAGAGTTCGTTCTCGTTGCCGTATCACGTTTGCCATACGTATACTATTTTTTTTAGTAGGACTCATCTTTTGATTTATAGTAAGAATATAAACGGAAGAGTAGTCATTAGCAATTCACATCGCGAAGATAGGAGCGAGAGGGGATTCCTCCATTCACCCAGCCGGCCGCAGCCACTTCGGGAATCAGATTCTTCGGATTCTGAATGTTGTTCTTTAGCACGGGAATCATAGGAGTATATTGTTGAGAGAAAAATTGTTCCGTTACCGTGCCACATTCCTTGCCCATACGCACTTGTTCAGAGTGAAGCAACAGACTTTCTACATCGCGCGATGGATTGCCTCCTTGCATGAAAGGAACCGTAAGAAATGGGCGAGCTTGTGGGCGAATCTGGCATCGATTATTCTTAAATGCGATTTGATTACGAAGGACAGAGTCCGCATCGATGGATGCATTGTTAAAGCCGTATCCTTCACGAGGATAAACCAATAATTGGTCACTTGCTACAGGATTTACGCCGGTAGCTTTGGGGACCAGATTGGTTGTCATATAACGTCCTGGGCCGACCGATTGGGAATAAAAGGATTGAATTCCACATAGGTCATCTCTTGAATGAGTCAGCCGGTTAATCTCCATTATCTCTACACGAATGAGTTATAAAAAAATCATATCTTTGCGCCTAGTCTAAATTCTGCCAAACCAATTGTCCTCCATCGGTTCCTCCATAGCATGCATCTCGTCCGCCTTCCTTACATGTCTTTCCAGGAATCTTGTAGAGCCAGTTGGCAAAGGAGCCCTGGTCATTCGGAACCGTGGTAGAAGGTTGAGTGACATATTGTCGTTGATTCTGATTCTTCCCAAACACATCGGTCGGATCAGAGAACCATTGCACACGGAAATAATCATCCATGGTCTGCTTGACAGTAGGATGACCAACAGGGGCGGCTTCGGGGCGTTCAGGATTATATTTCATTTCATCCACCAGCACATTCATAAATAAATTCCGAGAGGTGGGAGGAGTATAATCCGGTAAGGAAGGTCCTGAATAGGAGTGTGCATCCACTTCTAGCATTCCAATGGGCGACGAATTCGGCTGCACACTTCCTACTGCCGAACCTCCATTTACGAAATGTTCGGTCATAGGTGCAGTAATTCCTGAAAATCCTTTGGGATTCACCGTGGTGGTGTAGGGCAATTCATGATAACTCGATTCCGATGGAGTCGTGGCATGTGGTTCCTCTTTTTTGTGCGAAGGATGCTTGTCCGCGAATGGCTTCGGTGTGGTCATGATAATCACGGCAGCGGTGATGCCGCCAAATAGTAGGCTCACAAAAAGAGCCGATAATCCACCGAGTACACTCGCAATCATCCCTACAAATAGTGACAAGAGGACAAGCCGGGTAGCAAAATTCCATGGACTATGCGTGCAGGTAGGTGTATATTGTAGGCTAAAATCACTAAATAGAACAGAAAGGTCCTTCCAGAAGGGAGCCTCACATGCCTCCTTACTCATTCCTATCCCGTATGGACTTTATTTCTTATTCCCACTCTGCGCCTGCCGTTTCTTCTCTAGCTTCTTACGTAATCGATCGCGCGCCACGGCGAGACGGGCACTTCCCTCTCTTCCTGCCGCACGAGCAATGTCCATATCCTCCATTCCAAATGCACTTTTGATGCCACCCATCATATCCACAAAACTGGAATTTCCTGCAAATTCTTTCATGAGCTCCTCGGCTTCTCTTGCAATCTCCTGCGGCCGAATGGCACCTGACTGTACTTTCTTCTGGAGACTCTTTCCGATTTTTGCAATCGTCTTTTGAATAATATCGGGCTGATTGGAAAAGGTAGAAATCAAAATCTGAAATGCCCGGGACGGGTCTTTCTCACATGCCTTTAACATCTCAGGAGTAATCCCCAAGTCATCGGGTGTAATCTCCTTTACAATCTCTTGTGCCAACTTTGCGATATGACCCTTCAAGAAACGCTCAGGCAGGGAGGGAAATCCATTCGCAAACATGCCCTTCAAGTCAGGCATGCCTGATTCTGCCCCCTTTTGATTCGAGCCATCTCCTGGCTGGAAAAACATCATGAATTTCTTGATGATGGAGGAAAAGTCCACATGTTCTAGTTTTTTCTTCATTTCCTTCATGGCATCCTCCATCCAGTCCGGTCTGGCATTCGATCCAAATCCCGCCTCCATAAAACAGCAAATGGACAAGATGCGCACATGCTCCCAAATGGCCTTTTTGGTGCCATCCGACAGTGCCCCCCACACTTCATCGGATAGCGTCACATAAGGAAGAATCGTACCTGGATTGCTTGCATGCTCCTCAGAGTTCATGGTATTGGATACTTTCACCTCCTGTTGAAATCGTGCCAACTTCTCCTTATCCCCCAGTCCATTGGCCAACTGAATCTGTTCCGTGTATTCCGGAAGAGCGCCACGTAGCTCCTCCACAAACTCCTTGTATTTTGCTTGAAATACGGACTCTTCCTCTTGCGATTCGCTAGCCATTCTTCTTAGGATGCACTAAAAACCCTTTACATTCTACCACGCCTATGCGGCGAGCGCCTTTTCCGAGAGGATGCAAAGTACTTTCAAGTATTGCCAGAGAACATGTTGATTCTCCGTTCCCATGGTATCCCAGTATTTATCAAAAATGGACAGAGCGGAAATCATTTCATTAAATTGAGTAGAAATCTTCCGTTGTGCAATCTGCCGAAACAACGGAGCATTTTTTTCATAGATTGCCTTAGAACACTCCTTATAAACATGTTCTACAAAGAGGTCCAATACCAGGCGAGGATTGATTTTCTTTGCCCCCTTAATCGCCTCCGTTGCCATCGTAATCTCTCTGTCATCCGGAAAGGTTTGGCATAGCTCATCAAACATGTTCACGAGTTGTGTGTTAAATGCACTAAGAATCGACATGTACTGGAGGTAGTATCAGGGAAATGCTTTAGATTATTGACGGACGGGACCTCGATTTCCAATTTTTTCACGTTCATTCTTATACATTTGCATCTGTTGGTCTAACATCTCTTCCTTCTTGCTTCTCTTTGCATTCGAGCTAGTCGTTTGGAAGCTTGATGCCTCACGAGTGCTTACGCCATCTTGCCCGTTTAGATAAGTGAAATTATGCTTCATGCTTAATCCGCCGTTTCCCTCTGCAGAAGTGTCACTCCCAATGAACGAATAGGAATCACCGTACCCTCCTCCCATCTCTTGGTCCAAGTATGGCTCGGGTTCCATCGGTCCGGCGGCCACACCCGTACTTCCTTGTGAAGCACCGCCATCCTTCATCTTCCGTTCATAGAGCCAATTCATCACCTCACTGTTGGTTCGTGGCTCAGGCTCTCCCGAAATGACCAGTGTCGGAGCCTGTTTGAGCCAGCTGGGAAGAGCAGGGCGATTCGGGCTGGGGTCCACGCAAATAAATCGAAATTCCTGATGATAGTTTGTGGTTGAGATTTCTTCAATAAACGCTTTGGACCAATCACATCGGTTCGAATAGAAACAAATATGAAGCGGCGCTGGGCGGCTCATCCTTTTCTTCGGTACGAACGAATCCGACTAGGCTTGAACGCATATTCATAAAATTTGATGAAATGGAGTTCGGACGATAAGATAGACCACTATGCAGTTCTCCCAGGTTGTTCAAAAGGATGCGCGCACCTATACCTTTACGCTTTCGAATAGTCATGTGACCTATGCCAATACCCTTCGTAGACTGATGCTAACAGGAGTAGAAACGATTGCGTTCCGTTCTGACATGACAGCAACTGGCACCACATCCGATGTCACTGTTAAACGAAATGATACCCCCATGACCAATGAAATGCTTGCCGACCGTATTGGCCTTCTCCCGATTCATGTGAAGGAACCCAATGCATGGAAGGAAAACAATTATACATTTATCCTATCGATGACAGGGGAGAAAGACAAGGTTACCTATGTGAAATCGGAACACTTTGTGGTATCCGATGGTTCCCATATCGGTACGATTCCTGTGGACGATGACGAAGAGAAAAAGGAAGAGCCTCGCCGTGTTCCGACCGAGATGTTCTTTCCAAAAAACCCCCTCACCAATGATACCTGTCTCATTGCCAGTCTCCAACCCGGCAACGGTTTGGTTCAACAAGCCATTGAGATTGTGGCAAAAGCGAGCAAAGGAACAGGGCGAGAGCATGCCCGATTCTGTCCAGTATCACAGTGTACCTACGAATATACTCCCGATAGCAATCCCGAACGCATTCAGGAAATGTTCCTCAAATGGCTTGCCGTTGCCAAAAAAGTAACCGAATTCAATAAGGAATCCGAGCGATACAAGGAGCTATGGCGCGAATTCAATACCATGCAGGTCAAACGCTGCTTTCTGCTGAATGAAAAGGGAGAACCATTCAGTTTCAATTTCACCGTGGAATCGGTTGGTGTTCTTGATGTCCCTTATATCGTAAATCGTGCATGCGAAGTAGGAGAAAATATATGCAGTCGTTACGTCAATATGCAAACGGGAAAACTTCCGGATGATGTTATCATTACTCCATCGGATTCGCGCATTTTCGGATTCGATTTCCTCTTTCAAAAGCATGACCATACCCTAGGAAATCTTCTACAAACCTGGCTCGTAGAGCATCATATTGAAGGGGAGGATAAACCCGAAATTACCTATGCGGGATATTCTGTGCCCCATCCCCTTCGCGATGAAATGATTCTTCGTGTGGGAATCAAAGACGGAGAGGAATCGGTGGCTCGATTGGCAGTCGCCATGGCCGCACGAGGATGCCAGGCCATGTTTCAGAATCTGCGCGTTCAGTGGAATGCTGCCCTGGGCACGCCCCTCGTGAAAAAGACAGCCCCTACCATTCGAAAGCCTCGCATCGTCTCCGCGGCCACCTAATGGAGCCTAAATATAGAAACGGATATCCCATCAATATGAGACGCATTGTCCTTACCAGTTCCAATTATAAGGTGTGTATTGGCGCCGCCTGCATTATCCAAGCCATCTATCTGTATGGAGTGTATCACACAGGCATTCATATTGGGTGGAATCTGTGCGGAATGGCCTATTGTACCTTTCTCGAATACATCTATCATCGTTTTCTTCTACATTATGCAGAGGACCACCCCATTCATTATTATCTACACGGAAAACATCATTTGAAACCATTTTCTCCTTCCATTCATGTTCCGGTTCTGTACACCTACCTTCTCAATCTAGGTGCGTATTATCTTACCTCCCTTATCTCCCCTATTGCATCCATGAATATCATGGTAATGTATCAATTCTGTTATATTATTTTTGAACACATTCACATGGAAGCCCATCATCCTCAGTTTCTGATTGGACACGATTCCTTTCGCATTTCTCATTTGTATCATCATATGAAGAATAAACATCTTGCCTATGCATTTTCCACTCCCACATGGGACATTGTGTTTGGAACCTTTCCTCATGAGGTACTTACGTACAATTGGTTTGCCTTGTGTCCCATTCCCCTCCTCAGTTATTCATGGGGGACCACTCCTCAGACGAGCACGATTTCCTCTTCGTAATCGTCGGGCCGAGTGGTTCGATAGAGAGTCCGAAGAGATTCCATATAGGTATCGCGAAGGGCATTTATCTCCGCGGGAATAGGAGCAGGAACCTTTTTTATCTCAATGGCATCGCCAATATAGGTAACTATTTTTTTGTTGAGTGGTTTCTGATAGAGCTTCATCCATTCCATTATACTCGACCAATCAGGGCAGTTCAGTTGAATGCCTGTATGTGCATATATCATTTCGGTTAGACCGAATAAATGATGTTGTTTAAAGATACTTTGTTCTCCATAGGACAATACAGGAATGATGGGAATTCCCGTTTCCAACGCCATTTTAAAGATTCCCTTACGATTCTTCACAATAGCAGTAATGCGATGGTCATGGTCGTATTTTCCTTCGGTATAGTTCCCTAAAAATAGACTGATGGATTTGCCTGATTCCAGTCCTTTCTTCATGGAATCATAATCGGATAGAATCATATGGTTTCGGTCATTGAATAAATCAAGCGCAAAAGGAATCTTATCAAATAAATGCGACACAATGCTATACATGTTATGATTGGGCCAATCCGTACTATCCGTATTGATATGAAAGGCATGGGTTAAGGAACAGATTCCATGTGGATGAAAGAGATAAATGGCCTGTTTGGTATTGGTCCGATTCCCTTTTACTAAAAACGTATCTCGAATATTGCGCGAAATTCCATCAAAATAGTCTTTCCCATATTCATAAATCATATCATTTATCTTCATGATAAATGGCTTAATGGATATCCATTTTAGAAGAGACAGAACGCACAATGTGATGCCAAATAGATTCCACAGGCATACATAGCATACCATATAGAACAATGCAATGATGATAATGGAAATGGGAAATAGTAATATGATGAGATTCATGTTATTACTAGTTCGGAAGATTAGATAGAAATAATATTACACATCTACTATCACCCCGTTATCAGAATAGATGCATCGAAGACCGAGTTGTTCCTGTTCTTGAATGCGGGCCCCGCTCATGCGGATGTATCGTATAAATGCCTTTTCGGCAGAGGGATAGTTTTCAATCGAATAGGGATTCCATAGCTGGAGATAGAAGGCGCGTGCCGCATACATCCCAAGAATACAGTCCTCCTGATCGTATCTCTGCGTAGAACCATTGTAACATTTCACATAGACATCATAGGAATGCTGTAGAACAACATCAAAGAATGCGGAAGAACGAACCACATAGCGTCCTGTGAGTTTAATGATCATGTCATCGGGTCCAATGTTCATGATGCGAATCACTTCCTGAAGATCGAGAAGCTCATTCACGCCCTTGCTTTTGAATTGCATCCGATTGTTGTCCGTATAGAGTACAGGAACAGGAACCCCATGATGAGTGAAGTGGTCTAGCATCGTACTACGCTTCCCATTATTTTCCACAATGATAGGATGAATCGAAGCAGGAACATGCAACAGTGTCTCTTGAATGGCGGACACGTACTCGTTGTCCCTGTTTGAATTTGTTATCCACTGCGAGGTGTGCAGAGACGCTGTAAAGATGAGATACATTACATGGATTCTAGTACCTTTTTCTTAAACTCCATATAGGCAAATCGATTGCAGATAATAGAATCGTGCAAATGCTTGCGTTGATTTCCTTTATTCGAAAAGGTTCGCGAACAGAATCGACATTGATAGGGAAGTGGGCCGGTAATGGCATCATGCAATAGGTCATGGATAACATTGTGAATATGCTCGGTGACGGGCTTATCTTTATTTCCTGTAGCCATCCATTCTGCACAGAGTACCGAATCGGTTTGATGAAGCAGTCGTGCCTCTTTATTCGGAAACCATTTATAGCACGCGGTGCATTTCGAGCGACGAGAGGAGGGAGTGGGTGGTACATCAGGTGCATTTCCTTCTCGCACGAGATGAGCCTTACGTACATATTTTCTCTTGGGTACAGGATTAGGGGGGGCGAGGGTACTTGGTAATACAATTTCATTAGCATGGACGCCATGCATGTCATACCTATCAAAAAAAGGAGTGATGGCACGCGGTGGTTCCAGAATCGTTTGCAGTTCTACAGGCTGTTGTGTGGACGCTAGATGGGAAAGGATGCGATAGAGCTCTGTATATTCTTGGGTATCCTGCATTATCTTGACTACGCCATTTTATTTTAGACCCGCTCAGTCCACTTCTTCGACGGAGGGACCGCTTGTATGTACCCCAGGACCCGTGTGTACCCCAGGACCCATGTGTACCCCAGGACCCATTTGTACCCCTGCTCCAGGGGAGCCCGCGCCTTCATACATCTTGGTCATGATGGGACGAATCTTCTCTTCATATTCCTTCTGCTTCTCTGCAAACACCTCCTTCTCTGCGTCTAGATGGGCCTCTAGCCAATCGATTCCCTCCTGCACCCACGTCTCTACTTCCTTCACGGTCTCCACGCCAATGGATTCCTTTACCTTGTCCTCACGGACTGCATTGCGCGTATTATACAAATAGGCCTCCAGCTGGTTCTTGGCATCGACACGCTCCATATGCACCTTGTCCTCCGCCGCATGCTTCTCTGCCTCCTGTACCAAGCGCTCAATTTCCTCCTTGCTCAATCGACCCTTATCATTGGTAATCGCAATCTTATTCGTCTTTCCCGTCGATTTTTCCGCCGCCGATACATTCAGAATGCCATTCGAATCCACGTCAAAGGACACTTCAATCTGCGGAACGCCACGTGGCATCGGGGGAATGCCCTCCAACTTGAAATCGCCCAGACGGTTGCAGTCGCGTGTAAACTGGCGCTCTCCCTCGTACACCTGAATCTGAACCCCTGGCTGATTATCCGCATAGGTGGAAAACGTCTGCGATTTCTTGCAAGGGACCGTGGTATTGCGTTTAATCAAGGGAGTCATGACCCCGCCTGCCGTCTCCAATCCAAGAGACAGCGGCGCGACATCCAGAAGAATCATATCCGAGGTGCGGTCCGTCGTGTGCTTTCCCGCCGTCAAAATGTGAGCCTGGACCGCCGCGCCATACGCCACTGCCTCATCGGGGTGCACGGAATCATTCAGTTTCTTCCCATGGAAAAATGCACTTACCATCTCGCGAATCTTGGGGATGCGTGTGGAGCCGCCGACCATGACCACCTCGTGAATGTCCGACTTGGACATCTCTGCATCACGCATGACTTGCTCGAGAGGCGCAATGGCACGACGGAATTCCGCGTCGCAGAGTGACTCAAAACGCGCACGCGTCATCACCAGGTTCAGATCGAGTCCATTCGCCAGGCCATCCACTTCGATGGTAGCTTGTGTCGCACTGCTCAGCGAACGCTTGGCACGCTCGCATGCGGTACGAAGACGTCGCAATGCACGTACATTCTCTTTTAGGGATACACCCTTGTTTTTCTTTTCAAATTCTTGAACACACCAGTCCACCATGATACAATCGAGGTCTTCTCCGCCGCAATGCGTATTTCCGCCGGTCGCTTTTACCTCAAATACACCATCATCAATTGTAATGAGTGAAACGTCCAAAGTTCCGCCGCCATAGTCGTAGATTACGACATGTTGTTCACCGATCTTCTTTTTATCGAGACCATATGCCAGTGCTGCCGCCGTGGGTTCATTGATAATACGAAGAACATTCAGGCCCGCAATCATGCCGGCATCTTTCGTTGCCTGACGCTGTGAATCATTAAAATACGCAGGGACGGTAATGACCGCATCCTTCACCTCGGAGCCCAAGAATGCCTCTGCCGTCTGCTTCATCTTGGTCAACACCATGGCCGAGATTTCCTCTGGAAGATAGGATTTCTGTTCCCCCTTGAATTCCACTCCAATTCGAGGTTTATTATCCGAACCCGATGATACCGAAAAAGGCCACAGGGCACTATCTTTTTGAACAACCGGATCATCGAACTTGCGACCAATGAGGCGCTTCGCATCGAATACAGTATGTTTTGCATTGGAGGAAATCTGATTCTTAGCGGCATCCCCAATCAAACGTTCCGTATCGGTGAAGGCTACATAGGAGGGCGTCGTACGATTTCCATGTTCATTCGCAATGACCTCTACGCGGTCGTTCATAAAAACGGCTACACAACTTGTTGTCGTTCCAAGGTCGATTCCAACTGCATAGGTAGACATTCTATATACACAAGACGACTCATTTTTAAGTCCTTTTATGTATGGAGTAAAATGGAATTACCACACCGCACGGCACTGTTCAATCATGTGAAACCCATCGCAAATAAAGGAAATAAGGGTATTTCCCTTCGAGATGGTAGACGCAGACTGAAATCCAGTGCCAAAGGTAACGGTTCCTGTCGCGGCCATTTGAATGAATAGGCGGTCCCCAAAGGTAAAATGACTGCAGGTTAGCGTGGTGTTATATGTCCCTCCTGTCACGGTAGACATAAAATAAAATTGCCCTGCCGACACATCAATCGCATAGGTTGTCAATGTACTTTCGATGGGAAGGCGTGCACCCGTCGACCCCACGCAGCGAATCTGTCCATTGGCGGCAATCGTACCACTCACGGCTTCATTTCCGCCAATCGTCGCATCTCCTGCTGCCACAATGGACCCATTGGTGTACACGGGCTGACCCTCATCTGCCAGACCGCCTGGACCCGGGTCGACACCATTCGCATAGAATGCAGGAAGGCTGTTATTGGACACGGCAAATACCGGTGAATTGGGGTCAATGTATCCTGCCAAGAAGGTAATGGAATCAATCACTCCCACCATGTAGGTAGATATTCCTGCGTGCACGCCTGGATAGAGTTTGTTTCCGCTCTCCCGCAACAGGCGTCCCGCAGGGCACGTGGACGCATACGCACCCGCAATCGGGGCCGCCAACACGCCGATAGTAACATTGGTCGACGCATTCTTGGTCACCGTATAGGAAAACAAATCGTTGTGAAATGGAACCGCAGCAACATACTGACGCGCCGGTTGCTTGGAAAAAGACATCTCTATCCTATCTTTCGAATAAGAAATGCAATCCGTTGCCAAGGAAGTTTTCGAACATATTCCTGAATGTCATGAATCGCGAGGGGTCGAGGACGCAGAACCGTCAAATAGAATCCATGAAGCGCATATAAATGCGGATGATACATCTTTTCGATAACATGGATGGGCCTTGTTTTTAATACATGAAGATACTGATACTCGTAATACAGACACTCGATAATATGATGCAGTTTTTCTTGATAATGTGCAAACAGAATGGCATCGGATGGATAAAAGGTGAGATAATGATGCATCATGTGCTGTGTATACAATTGTGCAAATCGGTTCACCGTACATGATGTCGTACCGCGAAGAGAGCGCACGACTTCATATTTTTCATTTCGAATTCTCCATCGATTTCCCTTTCCATCCTTGCACACCAGTCCCTGAACCGACCAGGGTTGTGTCTGGAGATAGAGTGGTACATTTTCGATTGTATATGTGGGAATCGAATGGTAAGGGGGGAGGGAAGGGTCATCCTCTATTACAACGGTACCATCGGGATAGACCGTTCCTTTTTGAATTACATACACACGATTTATCAAGTGGTCGGTTACGATACGATGCTCCGTATGTTGTACCAGAAAACTATAGAATCGTGCCGTTTCTATCTCGTGGGGGGCAGGAATGGATTGTTCATTCCATGCATCTACATCCTTTCCTGTGCATGCCTCCATAAATAAGTCTCGAAACGGTCGGGATGAGTAAAAGTGTCCGGATGCATCAAGACATGAACGTGTACTAAGATGGAGCGTGGGGTCTCCTGCCACTCGGAATGCATTTATCATAAATCCATCCAACCATTCTTGATAGATGCCATCAGACAACATTGGCTCATTGCATGCTTTGGGAGGGGCTACCGATACTGGCAAGTGGGTGCGGCGATTCCATACCACCGACCGAAACCATTTACTATACGGCAGGTTCATATTGGAAATTCCTTTTTCATAGCGGATAATGCACAGGTCCCCCTCCCCTTCAATGATTCGAAACCACCCGCCCTCTTCCGATTCCAGAACACATTCTAATTCAGGCCATGTCGGATAGCGTTCAATCAGCTCTTTGAATACGGTCGTGGGATAAGGCATTTACAGGAGTAATTGGACATCTCTTTATATGATATGATATGCGAAAGGGAGGTGATTTATCATACAATAGAATCTCTATAGGAGGATAGGGAACATGGCCGAATCTCCAATGGAGTCCGAGCGAGAAGAGATAGATGCCATTCCATCCGACATAGAAGAAATACAAGAGATTCCTCTTGGGGAGGAAGAGGGAAGCGAAGACAATGGGGAATCCTTTGTACAGCCAATCGATTCGGTACAAATTGCCTCTCCGACACAAGACATCCCAATGGACGATGACCCTATGCTCGTTATCCAATTGGGTGACCGAGTGGTGATTCAATCCTCGATAGGAGAAACAACGGGTCTGGTCTATTATCGAAGTCTTGAACTCATTCGTGTCCGACCCGATGGAGTATCCAATCAGCTTGTTGATTTTGAAATGGAGCAAACGGAGGATGGGGAAGTATTTAATGAAGAAAGTGGGGTAACCGTTGCATATGTAATCGAGAAGCGTATGGAAGAATCCTTTGTTCGACAACATGATTATCGGGTGAATCAACCCATCACGACCTATGCATTGGACGGCACTTCCTATCAGAACTATACCATTGTGGATGTGAACGAGGAAATGGATAGCATGACGATTCAGGATGAAAATGAAGAGGAATTGGTTCTGGAGTTTGAATTCATCGGAATCAATCGCGAAGTACCATTCGTTGTGATTCGTGTTCTTCCTGAGACCACAGACGTCTCCGAGGACACAGAAGCCTCAGAGGAAACGGAGGCTCCCGAGATTCAAGAAGAGGAACCTGATGCCCAGGTGGAAACAGGAATCAAGCTCGTGGGAGTGATTGAGGTGGCGCAACCCATCCGATACGAAGAAGCAATCTCCTATGAACAGCGCATTCCTGACAATCTCCAGAAATTGGATGCATTAAACGATTTTATTTCCGGTCTCGACCCGGTTCTGCAACGGGACCCCTATGCCATACGGTCCACTCGAATCTTAGTGGAAACCCTGTATCATCTTCAAAAGTCAACCATCTCCTATGAAAAGAATGGGTCCATCGAGGGACCCGCGGACGTATCTTCCTCTACGATTACGGAGTTGATCCAAACCTCGCACCTTCCTCTGGGGCGACCCATTCTTGATGTTTCCAAAAAAGAATACATCGTCGATGACTATTCACCAGGGGACAGCCATGCAGTTCATTTCACGAATTTCAATAATGAATTGATGCGCGAGATTGCCCGAGCTACCACGGATGTATCGATGCAGGTGAAAGGGGCAAAAGCAGAGTCGAGCAGTATATTGTGGCATACAACGCGAACGTTTCTGGATAGCTATCTATCCCCCTGGAAATCCAATCCCTTGTCCGCGGATAAGAATGCCATCTGGAATGCATTTGCCGATTCGGACTATTTCCGAACCAGTCCTCCTGACAATCAATCCAATCTTCCTGGATACACTCCCTCTCATACCCAAAAATTCCCCCCAGTGTTTGATACCATCCCATTCGGAATGGAACGAGCCCTCTCCACCACGTATCGAAAGGGTGTGGATAGACGCAAGGAGTCCCTTATGGAACAGGAGCGTGCCACGATGAATTTCTATCTTCTCTTCCCCCTTTCTGTCGCCAATTCGTTAGGAACGTCCCGCTCTCGTGAACTGGCAATCGATAGCGGACGAAGTGGCCTGCCTCCTAAAACCATGAAGATGATTTGGAAGGAAATCGGCATGCCGACCGAAATGGGAATGTCGACGGATCCTCTTCTTATTCCCGTATCGGAACAGGGAATGGGCGACATTCGATTATCGGATTACATCGAGGGCGCAATCATTCCCTGTTTGGGAATCGGGGATGCGATTCCTGCATTGGAGCAATATGGGATGGGCAATATGGAGTTGAACGAGGATGTGATGAATGCCCTTCAACGGAAAACGTCAAGCTATCAGTCCCAATTGCTCTCCACCCTAGGAACCCTTCGAACGATGATGGAATCGGAACCCCCTATCGTTCCTATCCTCAATCCGTTTCTGGACGCACCTGATTTTTTGAACACGATTCAAACCCAATCGCTATTGCGAGAGGACCTGGAGGAGTACAAACATTCCCATCCCACTCTTGCGGAATCCGATATTGGAAAGGTGAATCATCTCATGAAGCATCACCCCCAATTGTTTCAAATGACCGCGGCAAAGGGGTCGTCACACATGGCAAAAGCATTCAATGATGCCATACGTAGCCTCTATGTAAACCGGTTGAAAATCAATCATCTCCTTCAATCCAACCTGAAAGGAATCCGTCCCAAGAAGAATATGTGTCGTCATGTTTCCCTCCTTGTAAGTGTACGAAAGCTCAAGAATGATACGGAACGCTTTCATGAACTCTCCAAGCTATTTCGTCAGTATAATAAGGGTGCACGTGATGCAAACTGGTTTACCTGCAATGTATGCGATGAGAACTTGCTATGCGTACATGAACGTCTGCAATTACAGGCATACTTGAATCCTCGCGAGAAAGATACGATAGAAAAGGAGATTATCTTATCCTTTGCGGGCGGTCAATTTCAGGGAAAATACATTTGTCGAAACTGTGGACAGCCCATACGCGAGTTAGAGTTCGATAATCATTTGGAGTTTGACAGCAATGGAGTACCCAAATCAGGAAGCACCGTTCTAACGGATGAGGATGCGTTGCTAGAGGAACAACTCAACATGGCAGGAAATGTGTCGTTTGAACCCTCTCCCAAGGAAAAAATGAATCTAACAAAACATGAAGAGGCATGTTATGACGTGATTCAGACGCTATCCAAAGCAGTAGGGATTCAACTGGACGATAAGGGATATGGAAATATTATCCGTAATACGTTATCATGGGTGTCTCACTTTCCCGATGCGGCCACCTATCGCCGAGACGCGCAAAAAACAAAAGAATCCTCGCGTTCGAAGTCATCCCGTCCCGATTATGAAGTGGCATCGGCACGAAATATGATAAGTGCATGTGGTATCTTTTTATTGCTTGAGGTTCAAACAAAAATTCCATCCTATATAACCCGAAATTTCATGGAAGGGTGCAAAGACCCAGGGTTTGGGGGATATCCGTTAGAACATGATGAAATGAACAAAGAAGGAATCCATTACATTGCGTGTGCCATTTCCTCTCTTTCCTCGGATGCTCTCTATAAAAATGTATCCCCGTGGAACATCGGATTTAAACTGGATATGGATTCGGTTTCTCGCCAGAATGGGATTATTGCCTATATGGATAAAATCATGAAAAAGGTAATCGGAGGCGACATCATTCAATCACAACTTTCTGAGAAGAGAAACTATCTTGCAGAAATAAATGGAATCTCAGAAGATGGTCGTCCTAACGATAGGATTCCTTCCACCTTTTTACCCGAACAACTGGTACTATCTGCATCTGACGCAGCAAAAGATGTGATTCAGCCTGAAGTTCTTGCCTCCATGGGGGAACAAGGTCAAGCCGGATTGGTAACGCTGTGGATTCGTCAGGCGCATCTTCTTGCAAGGACATCGACTCCATTGATAAAAAGCCCCTTTTCCGAAGCAACCTGCTGTGTGAACAAGATTGATGAACCAGGTGCATTTTGGAAGAGTGCAGGCCTGCCTGAGATTCGCTCGCGAACTCTCCTTCCCCATTCCCAAGGTCGTTATTTGTTAAGCATGTTTACTCCCCGAGAGACCGAGCCCAATGTAACGGAACCCAATAAGGAATTGTATCATCGTCTATTCTTAAAATACTGTTTCAAGGGTCCTCGTATTGGACAGTATCATGAGCCCGACCTAACGAATGAATGTTTATGGTGCGGATTTCAATTTCCCCATCATCCTTCGGTCATGGATGCCGATGTGGAAGGAAAAGCGGCATTGAGTGACGAGAAAACCGATACTCCTGAATTTAATGCATTATTAGATATCATTCATACGAACAATCGCGTTCTGCCAGCGCCCCTGCCGATCCCCATCGGCATCGAAACGACCCTGCTGGAATGGGCGAACAGTCCCATTCCGCCGATTGAGAATTGGAAGGAGATGATTACGTCCATGACCACCCAACTCATGAAGCTCAATCGCCATACCGAGGATGCATTTGAGATTGCAACCGTAGCAGGAGAGCTATCACAGGCCGTACTTCCCTATAAGGAAAGAATCGTGGAACGATATGCGGAAAAAAAAGTGGATCGATTGGGCTCAAAACAAGTCCGCTCCATTCTTGAACACATTGCCTCTCTTTCCTGGTTTGACTTCTTTAATGTACTTCAAACTTATTTTATTACACCGTTTCAACGTATCATTGTTAGTTTCACCACCGAGTCACTGTCCGTTCCGGTTGAGCTTGTGGAGTCCCTTTCCAAGATTCATGTAGATGAATATCTGACCCCGATGTTAAAAATAGAACTTGCCCTTTTCTTTGAACGATTTGCGGCAGGGCTACATGATGCGTCGCATAACTTTGCAAAACGTAAACTGGCTACCTATGTGGAACGATTATCGGCCATCATGCATTATCGAAATCGAATTCGTCCAACGATGATTCCTGGAAAGAAGCTCGTATTGGAATATTTTCAGCAGGCCATCTTATATGGACCACTGGAGCGACTTCTGGATTCATCCGATGAAAGCGGCGAATCACATGACTCAATGGATGCCATGAGCGACCCGTCGATGGACTTTTTGCTTTCCGTGATGCAATTTCAATTGAAAAAGTTTACCGTTGAACAATTATCCTACGATGATAAACAACTAAAAGATAAGATTGCCATGCGTAACGAAAAAGAACGCGTCACTATCATCAAACAATTCGATGCATTGACGGATGAAGAACGCCAGGTCGAACTGGTAAATAAGCGACTGGGATTAGGAGCGTGGGCAGTGGGAGGGACAAAGGTAATTTATGCCTATGATAAGGAATATTATGACCTGGAACGTGAAAAACGAATGAAAGCAGGCATTACAGACGGTCCCGGTCCGGAACATACATGGGATGAATTTGGATGTACCGTGTATACCGATGAAGAACTAGAACGAGAAGGGGGGTATAATCATACGGACATGGAAGAGGAGGATGCATGAATTCGTTATTATTTTTTCTAGGGAGAACAATAAGGAATGTCTCTCCTTATCTATTCTGGATTGCTCTACTTATTTGGAATTTCCATTATTCTTACTCTTAAACCCGAACTTATGTTTTCGAAAGAGGGAATCTGGAAGGAATTTGGATTGGGCCGTGCAAATCGTACGTGGATGCCCTTCTGGCTCTTTGCAATCGCATGGGCCATCTTATCCTATCTGATTGTTCTTGTTATCATGGGAAGCACGAATGCGCCGGCAAACTCTGCTATTTCCGTATCCAGTACACCGATGGAACTAGAAAATGTATCGACGAAAGCAATGGCACCCCTCACAAAGAAACCTGCATCGGCAGAAGACATGAAGATGGGATATTATATATTAGATGCCAATGAAACCATGAAGAAAGGTGTGCCTAAGTATATCTACTTGGGCCCAGAAGCCCCCAATCTAGTGTATCATTCCATGCAACGAGAGGATTAGCACACCACCGCATCTCCGCTACCGAGTACCATTCCAAATAACATGGAAAAGAATACATAATAGGAATACGACGCCCCCTTTACAAGATGACCCTGTTGAATAGCATCGGGGTCGACTGCCTCATTTCCCTCTAGTACCTCCAATGTAGAGGAACGACAACACGTGTCCTTGGAATCGGGCAATGGGGTGCTAACAAATGCGGAAACAATGGATGCAATGGGTATACGGCAGAGAGAGAGGGACGCAATCCCGATTCCTGCCAACACGGCGACCACGGAAGAAAAGGCGCCTGACATGGCATGACCGATGGTGATGGTTCGGCATGTCATATATTGACTGCTTAGATTCATCAGGGTCGCAATGATAAAGGCAAACACAGGAAGAGAGATACACAGTACTATCCAAAAGATGGATTCCATCGAGGATTGATTGTAAAATAACAGCATGGTGACAGCGGCCATCATGATGGCCGAGGGAATGGCCATAAGAAGCGCATTGGCACTCACACTTTTTACATCTGACATTCTTCTACTGACTCCTAGAAATTATTCAGAATGGAAGGACGCGCCCCTCAAATTAAAATGACAGAGTAGAGAAATGGCGGATGCAATGGCAGAATCGCTACGGAATTTCTATAAAGGAAAAGAAAATCCTAAAATGGGAAATACATACGGATATGATGAAGAAGGAAATCTAGAACAACGAGATAAAGAGGGAAAAGTGATTCAGACCATCCCCCTTCCTTCCTATCGGCCACCGACTCACGAAGAATGGGAGGAAATGGATAGAGTTCGTAACGAGGCCATTCAGCGCGCCACACATGCCTTTAAAGTGGCACGTATGAAACTTCATCAGGAGCATCAAAAAGGGGCATCGACTCCCATTCGAAATCTTATTCAATCGAATAAAGAAGTATGGCTCGCCGATATTGCACGCAAAAAAGCACAATTTCCATTGTATCATGTTAGCAAGCAAGAAGGAATTGAAATCCGCGACATTGATTTTACTCAGCCCAATGAGATACGTAAGATGATATATCCGATTGCCATGGTGGAGACCAACCCCTATCCATTACAGGAGCAATATGTGCGTGTCGGACAACCTGCGAGTAAACCGTCTATCCCTGTAGCCGAAATCAAAGAGGCCGTTCCTGTGATTCGATTCAGTGATGCAGACCATACGAACAATCCCTATGGGTTTCTATCATTGGCGTGGCCCGTTACCATTCAAATACAGGAAAATGGGATGATGGTACCCTATGCATCCGCGCGTCATGCCATTTTTGCCAATATGGCGCGCGAATTCAATGAAGAGGAGCGTGCATCTGCCATAATGAATGCAGAAACGGCAGAAGAGATTCACTATTCGGTAGAAGATATTCCTGGTGGAGCCGAAGTCAATCAGGAAAAATGGAATCATACATTGGAATATTGGATGGAATCGATTAATCGAATGAAGTACAAACAATATCCTGAATTAAGACAACGACTGGAACAAACCTATCCTTCTGTATTGGGAGCATATGAACCAAACGATACCACCATCGGAATGGGAATCCCTCTCGATAATCCTGACTCGTCCAATCCATTGAAATGGACAGGTCAAAATGGTCTGGGAAAGGCATTGATGAAGATTCGAGAAGAGGCAATGCAACATGCTCTTCCTGTTGTAATCAAGAAGGCAAAACGACCAACGAAGATTAAACTTCTGCCAAAGGCAAAGCCAGTGACAGTGGAAGAGCAAAAAGAGCCAGTGGAAGAGCCTGTGGA
>Ga0114951_10001067_pt1 | contig 35720 bp, 29 predicted proteins | sample AM7aDNAmetaG_FD_88677 | JGI IMG/M metagenome (GOLD analysis project Ga0114951, IMG submission 88677) | Freshwater microbial communities from Finland to study Microbial Dark Matter (Phase II) - AM7a DNA metaG | ecosystem: Environmental > Aquatic > Freshwater > Lake | place: Finland: Lake Alinen... | reverse complement strand
ATGCCTGCCGTTGCCGGCCATGATACGGGCCTTAAGATAATGAGCTTTGCTGTAGTGGGGGCGCAGGCGAATAGCCTCTTCAATATGTGCAAGAGCCTCCTTGTGACGGTCGAGGTTCATAAGAACTTCGCCCGTATTGCAGTATACATCCGGATAGGAAACATTTTTTTCGATAATGAAGGCTCCCTGTTCAGCAGCCTCTTTGTCCTTGTTCATGAGCTTGAGTGTATTAAACAAATTGACGCGGGCCTTGAGGTATTCCGGGTTGATGCGCAGCGCTTCGCGGAAGGATTCTTCAGCGCGTATAAGCTTGTTGAGCTTCAGGTAGATGCTTCCAAGCGTATTGTGCGTATCGGGATAATTCGGCTGCTCCTTTACATACTCATGCACCACGGGTATAAGCATTTCGCACAGAGCAGTATTTTCTTCTGAAAATTCCTTGATGATTGCCAGTACTGCCGACAAATCGGGCTTGATTTTCAGATGCGTATTGAAATTGCGGATTGCCTGGTCAAGGGGTTTGCCGCCCCCGAACAGACGGGTCAGCTCATCGGGTACATTTTTTGCGTTGACAGGACGCTCCATTATGCATGTAACAGCTGAGATGGCCAGCTGCAGGTTGGGGTCAGCGGGGTCTATACTGCCGGCTTCGCGCAGGCAGGCTGCTGCAGTTTCATAATTGCCCTGATGGCAGTGCAGAATGCCCAGCTTGATTTTGGCGTCTTTGTAGGAGGGGTTTATTTCAAGAGCTTTTTCAAAAGCTGCAAGTGCATCCGGAATGCGGCCGCTGGCTGCCTGCGCAATGCCCATGGCATAGTATATATCTGGAAAATCGGGATGGCGATCCAGTATCGATGTGAAGCTGGCAAGTGCCCCATCGAAGTCCGCCAGATATGCCTGCGTGAGGCCGAGCTTTATATGGGCTTCGATATAGTTGGGGTTGATTTTTACGGCCGTTCGGAAGGCCTCTGCAGCGGGTTCGGCCTTGCCCTGCCCCAGCAGCGCCAGCCCGAGCCGGAAATGAACATCGGCGTATTTTGGCTTCTGAGCAAGGATGGTTGAGTACAGGGCGACCGACTTGTCCCACATCTTCAGGTTGTGCAGGGATATGCCGAGCCGGAGTTTTGTTGGCAGACTGTTGGGGTCGATTTTGAGAATTGTTGAAAAAGTGAGCACGGCATTTTCAAAATCACCCAGATTGTTCTGGCAGATTCCCATAAGGTGATGCACCTCATGCGGGTTCTGTGAGCCCTTGAGAGCTTTCTGGAATTCTTCCAGCGCCCCGGCATAGTTGCCTACGACAAACAGCATGATGCCCAGGTTGCGGTGGGCATAGCCGCAGTAAAACTGCGCCAGATTGTGGTGCAGGCTTGACAGCGAGGTTTTTCGCAGGATGACGGACTCGAATTTTTCTATTGCCTCCCGATACAGATGCGCGTTGTAGAGGTGCATGCCGACTTCGTAATCGTCATCACGGAAGAGCCCGAAAAGTTTTTTTACGATGTTCATGGCTTGTTTCCTTTAGTGCCCGTCGATACAAATAGTTATTCTGCGCCGCGCCGCAATAGTACTGCGGTAATGGTGCGTATGAGAATTTTTAAGTCTAAAGTCAGCGACCAGTTTTCTATGTACTGCAAATCCAGCTGCATCCACTCGTCGAATTTAATTTCATTGCGTCCCGTGACCTGCCACAGGCAGGTTATGCCCGGCACGACAGCCAGGCGTTTTTTCTGCCATGGCGTATATTTCAGCACTTCTTTGATAATGGGCGGCCGTGGGCCCACAAGGCACATGTCTCCCCTGAGGACATTGAAAAGCTGCGGCAGCTCGTCGATGCTGGTCTGGCGCAGAAACTGACCGATGCTCGTGAAGCGCGGGTCGTTCTTGATTTTAAATACCGGGCCGTCCATTTCATTGAGATGGGTCAGCTTGTCGAGCATTTTATCGGCATCGACGATCATGGTGCGGAACTTGTACATGGAGAAAAGCCTGCCGTGCTTGCCAACGCGCTCCTGGCTGTACAGCACAGGCCCTGGTGAAGTGCGCCTGATCCAGGCGGGAATGATAATCCATAGCGGCGCAAACCCTACGATGAGCGCGGTCGAAACGGCAATGTCGAAGAGCCGCTTGAAGAACATTTTTTCCGGGCTGTGAGCAACGCTCTGGAGAAAGACGGCAGAGATGCCTTCGATTTGCTCTGCCGTGATGCTGATAAATTTCTGGCTGAACACGGAGGCGCTGAAGCCGAAATCGATGCCGACTGCCTCGCATTGCAGAGAAATTGTCCGGATTGTGGTGATGTCGGTAATGCCGCCGATAAACAGAACGCTGTCAACCACATTACAGGAGATGATGCCTGCAAAATCGTCAACCGTGCCCAGAACGGGCACAGGACCGAGGGTGGAGCCGACTTCCTCCGGGTTGGCCGTGAGAAAGCCCGTCATCTTAATTCCTAGCTCTGGATTTTTTTCGAAAATATGGGCCGCGGCTTTTGCATCCTTGTCCGTGCCGATTATCAGCAGATGCTTGATGAGATTGGAGTTTTTGCGCGCCTGCAGAACGATCTCCACCATGAGCAGGCGGTTTACAATAAAGAACAGCCATGACAGGGGAAAGAAAAGCGTGATGAATGACCGCGCCTCTTTTACCGCCGGATATACCATCTGAAGGCTCAGTAGAACACAGGCCGTAATCACCAAGGCATTGCCCGTGCTGTAGATGAACCAGCGCAGTTTTTTAGCCCCTGTATATATATAGCTGTTGGTAAGGTAGAGAAACAGCAGGGGCAGAATGAGTACCACCGGTGCGATATTCAGGAAATATCCCCAGGCAAACGGCAGGGGTATGGTGAAATCGGGCGAGGCTGCAAGCTGCCTGCCGCTGATGAAAAGCGACATGGGCGCACAGATGGCATAGACGACAAGCGTAGATGCGAAATCCAGCAGCAGTTGGAGAGGGAAAAAATATTTTTGTTGTTTGCGTATCATAGGCGTTCGTTGCGTTCGAGTAAACGAGCTGTCCCGTGCGCATTTTTTTTCATCCTAGCCTGTTGCACGTATGCAGTCAATTCAAAACTGGAATTCTGAATTCAGAAGCCGGAATTCAGAAAGAAGGATTTGGGAGTCAGAAGTCAGGATCAAAATTGGCGGATGTATTTCGGGGTCTGATTGTCTGGTGGAAATGAGTAATTTGCTTGAAGCCCATGGTTTTTCTATCCTGAATTCCGGTTTCTTTTCTAAAGTATTTTTTAAGTTTATTGATTTTTAGCCGAGAATAGAATAAAGGTACTATTTGTATAAAACAAGCAAATACTCTTGCTGAGCACCATCAGGCAAACGATACCATAGGCCTTGAGAAGAGGTTGTAGGAAAATATGAAAAAGACTTCATGGAAAATGGTGGTCACCATAGCGCTGTTTGCCGTTGCCATCGGGGGCATTGCCTATGTTACCAAAGTCTTTCACAAGACCAGCGTTGAGCGTGTCATGGAAGAAAAGGCCCATGGGCTCATCGCCGGATGATTGCGGTATAAGTCGGGGCCGGGAAACCGGCTCCCTGTTTTATTAAACCGGTGAATAAGGGTTGCTGCATGCGAGTGTTATATCAAATATCTGCTTTAGCGCTGGCTCTTGCGCTGGTGAGCGCATGTGCGTCCAAGCCGCCCGCTACGAGTTCTCTTCCGCCTGATTTTTTCAAGCAGCCCTTTCCGGAAGAAAAGATTGTTATCGAGCCATCCGATGTTGTTTTTGTGCGTTTTTATCTGCATCCGGAGATGAATTCAAAGGTGACAGTCTGGACAGACGGTAAGATTTCACTGCCTTTTTTCCAGGGACTGCAGGTTGCGGGCCTCACCCCCGATGGGTTGCAGCAGAAACTGGTTGAGCTTTACAGCAAGGAATTTGTACAGCCTGAAATCAACGTTGTCCTGGAACAGCGTTCCCAGAGATTTGTCTATGTGACGGGCGCGGTTCGCAGCGGCGGCATGAAGCCCATTGTGTCCAACGTGACCGTGGGTATGATGCTTGCCGACTGCGGTGTCGTCATGCGCGACGCCGGCCTTAGCTCTGTGATTTTGGTGCGCAGGGTGGCGGAGAAAGAATGCAAGGTCTATCAGCTTAACGCTGATTTTGCGACAGGCACTGAGCGCGATGTCTACCTGGAGCCTGGCGACATACTCTATGTTCCACGCAATGCGGTAACGCTGGTGGGAGATTTTGTGCAGAAGTACATCCGCGACATCGTGCCACCCAACATGAATCTCGGGATAGGCATGAATTATAACTACGAACTTTCACAGTCGTCAAACAGACGGAACAATACGTCATCGTCGGCTACCCCGACTAGTGTCAGTCAGTAAGCCTGCATCCTGATTAGTATGATAGTGCCGCGCCTCTGCGGGAATAAAATTTAAAACAAAGTAAATCAGCTGAAAACCATTATGAATACTACGCTGCGCGACGTACTGAATGTTTTGTTTAAATACAGCCGCTACCTTCTGATTTTTACTGTGGCGGCGCTGCTTGTCTGCGGCATTTATCTGCTGGGCGCCAAAAAGATATATGCTTCAAAGGCGAAGCTGCTCGTGCGTCTGGGTACGGAGCAGACGGGCAGCATGCAGTTTTTGGCGGGCAAAAGCAATGTGTATATCACACGACGCGAGCAGGAGCTTAAAAATGAGCTCGAGATTCTGCAGAGCGATCAGGTCGCTAACGCTGCAGCCCGCAAGCTTTTGGGCGATGCTGCAGGCGATTCTGAACTGCTGGCAGGCGTGCAGGGATATATTGCCGAGAATCTTAAGGTCGAGACGCTCTACGACTCAGACACCCTAGAGCTTACCTTCAACTTTCCCGATCCCGAGGCAGCGCAGCTGATTCTGCGGCTCGTGGTGGATAATTATATCAAGCATCATATAGATGTATTCAGGGACATCAAAGAGGTGAGCTTTCTCAATGATGAGATGACCGACAGCCGCAGCCGTTATGAAAAGCTTTTGAATGAGTTTTCTCAGTTCAAGCAAAGCTATAAAATCTACAATGATTCGGCCCAGGTGACACTGCTCATTGAAAAGAAGGACAAGCTGAACCAGACATTGATTGACTGTCGTGCTGACAATGAATATCACACAGAGAAACTGAAGCGCATGAAGGAGCTGCAGAAGATGCTCTCTCCGATGCAAACCTTTGCCACGGTGGAAGTGCGCAACAAGCACCGGGAGGATCTGCGCAGCAAGCTGGGCGAGGCCGAGATTGAGCGGCAGAACCTGCTCACCCGGTATAAGCCTGCCAGCCGGTTCGTGGCTGACATCAACCGTGAAGTCGAGATGATCAACAAGCTGATAGGCGGAGAGCCCGAGCGGGTACTGGACCAGAAGGACGAGCGCAGGAACCAGATTTATGAAACCGTGCAGCAGAATATCCTCGATCTGGAAAGCGAGATAAACGGCGAAAAGGCCAAGCGGACCTTTCTGGAGACGCAACTGCAGGGGCTCGAGGGGGAGCTGGACCGGTATGCCGCCAACATAAAAGATTTTATCATGCTCAAGACCAATGTCGACTTCGCGCAGAAGGCATATGAAAAAGTGTTCGACGGCTACATGGAGTCCAAGCTAAAGAGTCTCACGGGTGAAAACCAGATCAGCAATATTGCGGTCGTGGAGCGTCCCTCGCTGAGCATGACGCCGGCCAAGCCTAAGAGAAAACTCGTGCTGGCTCTTGCCGGCTGCATGGTTTTTGGCGGATGCCTTGTGCTGCTGTGCTTTTTTTCGCTCCTTGACAATACCATTACCAACCCCAATGAAATTGCAAAAAACTTCAACCTGCCGTTAATCGGCGTCATGCCCCATATTAATCCGCAAGAGATTTCTTTTTCGCAAGAGTACTTTCAGCATGTCTACATGCTGTATAAAAAGGATTTTCAGAAAATCTACACAAATCTGCTCCTGCGGGGCGACCGTGAAAAAGTCTATCTGGTAACCAAGTCTCAAGCAGGGGAGGGCGCCACTACCATCGGACTGAACCTGGCGTTTTTTCTAACCGCATGCCAGGGGCAAAAATCGGCATTTGTCAATTTTTCAAGCGATAAAATATTTAAGGGTCAGCAGCTGAGCGATTCGGCGCTGGATGAGCGCTTTCAGGAAGGCGTCATGGCAGGCGTTGCGGTGTTTCAGTATATGCCGTCCAGTTCTTCAAATAGCCACTTAACCGATGACCAGTACCGTATCATCGACCGTTTGAAACAGGACTATGAATGGGTATTTGTCAACATTCCTGCTGTCGTGGATTCGCCCGAACTGCTTTTTCTCAGCAGGCATTTGAACAAGGCCATTCTGTTTGTTGAAGCAAACAAGACCAAGACGCATGTCGTGCGGTTTAATGTGGATGTTCTGAACCGGTTCGGCTTTCAAGACGTGTCGGTGCTGCTCAACAAGCGCAGGTTTTTTATTCCTTCCGTTTTGTACAAGCTATGATCAGCGGCTATAAGCTTTATCAGAAGCTGAACTTTAAGCTTTCCAAGCTTCTTACCTGGATGCTAAAGGGCTCATTCGGATCGTTTGGCACGGGCTCCATCATTTTTTTTTCAAGCAGAATTGATAATCCAGCCGGGATGTTTCTCGGGTCCGGGGTTTTGATCTATTCAGGCTGCTGGCTCAATGTGGTGCGGCAATGGGGGGACAGCGTCCATGACGCGAGGCTCACTATCGGCGATCGGACCATCATTTCCCACGGGGCCCAGATTTCAGCAGCTCTGCGCATTGACATCGGCAGCAATGTCGGCGTTGGCAAGAATGTCACGGTTGTGGATCATCTGCACGATTATACGGTCATCGATCAGCCAATATTATATGCTCCCCTCAGCCCGCCCGGGCCTATCGTCATAGAAGACGATGCGTTTATTGCCAACAACTGCGTCATTGCACCCGGCGTTACCATCGGAAGGCACAGCTTCATCGGCGCGAATTCAGTGGTGCTCGGCGATGTTCCACCTCTGTGCATGGCGGCTGGCAACCCGGCCCGTGTGCTGCGGCGCTATGACAGCGATAAAAAAGTATGGCAACGGGCTTAGGCGTGTATCCTTTGAGCCCGGTATGTCACCGGATTTGCTGTGCGCTTTTTGGGCGCTGCCGCCCGGAAAATTTTGTGTCAGGCGCAGAAACATGCAGGCCATGACCGCAAACCAGATTGCCCCGGATCATGAAAAGCCCCTGAGCCCAGGGTCAAGAGCGGCATGGATTGACTGCGCGCGGGGCATAGCCATTGTGCTGGTGGTATACCGCCACGTACTGCTGGGGATGAAGGAAGCAGGGTTGCTGCGGGATGTGTTCTTTTTTAATTTTTCCCATTTTTTGAATGTGACGACCGCCCTGCCGGCATTCTTTTTTTTTGCAGGTTTTTTTGTAAAGCGGTCATGTGCGCATTATGGAAAAAAATTTATGCTCAACAAGCTGCGCGTGCTGGTGTATCCCTATTTTATCTGGTCGATCATCACTATTATCATAAAATCGGCCATGTCGGGATATGTGAACCGCAAAGCCGGCTTTCAAGATGTCGTGCAGATCGCGTACGTGCCCTATGATATTTTTTGGTTTCTCTATATACTGTTTTTGTTTGAAGTGATTTTTTGGGCTTTAAAAAAGATAGACACACGGATACTGCTTGCGGCATCGGTGCTGCTGTATCTCGTGAACTGTTTTTGTAGTTTTTATTTTACGCTCGACCTGCTGGCGCAATACCTCCCGTTTTTTTATCTGGGGGCTTTTGTGTATGAGAAATTTAAAATCGAGCCGGTAATGGCCCGTATGGGCATTGTGGCCTTCACTGCTCTGGCGGCGCTGCTTGCACAGGTCGCTGCGGCCTGGCTGAACTGCTCGGGCCTTGAGTCGTTTGTCATGTTTGAACAGCATAAGCATATTGTAAACCTGCTGTACGATTGTACGGGAATCCTGCTGGTGGCATCATTGTCGATCTGCATCGCAGGGGATAAAAACCGCTCGCTGTTGAGCAGGCTTTTAGTTTTTTTAGGAGTCAACAGCCTTTATATTTATGTTGCCCATACGATTTTCACCGCCGGGTCAAGGATCATTCTAAGCAAAGTGTTTGATATCCAAAGCCCCGGCGTACATGTTGCCGCTGGCGTCATACTTGGCGTGGCCTGTTCGCTGCTGCTCTATGGGCTGAGTAAGCGCTTCGGGTTTCCGTATCTGTACAGGCTGAGCGACGGGGACGGGAGAGCGGCATGCTGACTAAAGCCATTCTCAACAACACCGCATTTCTAACAGCATCGACCCTGCTCTCAAAAATTGCCGCCTACGCCTATTTTATTATTATTGTGCGCCGGTTTTCGCAGGAGGAGATCGGGCTCTATGCCGTGCTCATAACCGCCTATCTTTTTATGGAGCTGTTTTCAAATCTGGGCCTTGATAAGATTGTGATACGGGAGCTGTCGCGAGCACGTGATGCTCATGACCACCGGCTCATTCATACAGCCCTGGGCATAAAAGCCGGTGTTTCGCTGTGCGTGCTCATCCTGTGCGTGGGGCTGTTCAGTTTTTTTTATGCGGATTATTTTTATCTGTATCCTGTGCAGATCTGTCTTTTTTTTACGGCCGTATTTCCTCTTGCCGTTTCCCGTACCATCGAAAGTTATTTTACCGCCCATGAACGCATGGCCATCCCCGCCATCAGCCAGTTTGCAGAACGCGGCACACTTTTGGCGGCTGCTGGGCTTGTCGCCGCAGGGGTGCTGCAGTTCAGGGGTTTTTTGCTTGCCCCCCTGGCAGCCACAGGGGTCAGGATGCTGCTGCTTCTGGCATGCTTTCCCCGGCGCGGCTCTGTCTTGGCCGGGCTTCTGCCTGCAGGAGGGATGATGAAACTGCTGAAAGAATCATTTAAAATGCTTACGGTTGAAGTATTTGCCCTGATCTATTTCCGCTTTGATATTTTTATGCTTTCGAAAATGGCCGATATGAGGGTAACCGGCATTTATCAGGTTGCCTATAAGGTTTTCGACTTTTTTATTTCCCTTTTTGCGGGGTATTTAACTGCGGTCTTCCCGTGGCTTTCGCGTCGCAAAGAGCATGCGGGCATGGCGGGCATACTTTTATACGGCGCGCTTCTGCTGCTGGGGATATCCTGCGGGGTCATACTGTTTCGTGAGCCCCTGCTGGCATGCTTTCAGAAGGAGTATACGCAAGGCGCTACGGCTTTGCTTCTGCTTATGTTGACGCTTCCGCTTGTGTACGTAACTTCAATGCTTGCAAACTATGCTATCGCCCTTAACAGGGCGGGCCTTCTGATGAAACTGGCCCCTGTACTGGTTCTGTGTAATGTGTGTTTGAATTATTTTCTTATACCCCGTTTTTCCATTAATGGGGCCGCCCTGGCAACGCTGGGCTGCGAAGTGCTAAGCGCCGCCGTTCTTTTGTGGTCGCTGCGCACATGCCTGATGCGCAGCGATACTCCAGCGGCCCGGGCCTGAATGCCGCTGAGCTTTTGACGGGATATTTGAAGGAGCATCTCTTTTTATGGAAAAAAACAGAATGTCCTATGTGCTCATGGCGCTTGCTCCGTGCCTGGTCATGTCGTTTATGCTTTTTACCAGTGACGCCAAAGGCCTCCTTGTAACGGGCGGGGTTTTTGCTGCGGCGCTGCTGTATTATCTGATCGTGCGATTCAGGTTCATGCTGCTTGCAGCGGCAATAGCGGTTATGGCTTTCTGCCCTTTTTACTTCGGCATTCAGGCTGGCGGGCTTCCTAAAATATATGCAGATAATATAATCTATTTTACCTACATCATCTATTTTTTTATTCTCTACGTGATTATCAGGCAGAAAAGACCTTACCTTGGGGACGCTCCTCTGGCGATGGCTCTGGGCCTTTTTTTTCTGGCGCATGCTATAAGCTTTGTTTTTAATCCAACGGCCTCCATCCCGGCGCGTAATTTTTTTGAAACATATTTCCTTGGGATTATTTTGCTCTACATTTTTTTAATCGAAGTTGAACAAAAAAATATCGATTTGATCATCAACGTTATAGTTTTTACCACCTTCGTACTTTCTGTGCTGGTGATTGCAGAAAAAGTTGCCGGGTATAACCCCATCATGGATGCAGCGCCCAAGGATTTTTCCTATATTACCCCGGAGCAGGCAGCGCAGGTGCGCGGGGTATACCGGCCATATGCTACGTTTTTCAGCCCATCCGAGGCGGGCACATTTATAGCCATGGGGATACCGTTTATTGTCTACAGGATGTACAGCTTCCGGTGGCCTCTCGCGGTAGTGCTGCTTGGCGCCTCTTCTGCTGCCATTGTGCTGAACTATACCCGGGGTGTCTGGATCGCGCTTGCGCTGACCGGGCTTATTTTTATACGACGCCTCAGGCTGATTGCTGCGGTTCTTGCGCCGGCTGCAGTGCTTGGCGGCACTGTTTTAGCCATGACCATGCGCGACAACCCTTTTGTCCAGCGCCTTTTTGACCCGGCCAATCTGCTGAACCGCTTCTTTTACTGGGATATTGCGCTGAATATATTTGGTGATAATATGCTCATGGGCATCGGGCATATGAAATTCAAAGACATGTATTTGAAGTTTGTCCGGGGCGTTGATGCGACGGTCTCGGTGGATATTAAACAGGTTTTTGTTCCGGATAATATTTTTTTAACCACGCTGATTGAGCACGGCCTATTTGGCTTTATTGCTCTTACCGGTCTCATAGTGTTTGTATTTTTGAGGCTCAGGAGCCTTCGAACAGGCCTTGCACAGGCAGGCGATACCGCCAATGAAAACCTTGTCAAAGCCTGCGGCATGGGCCTGAGCATCTATATTCTGGCCGGCCTGCTTGCAGATGTGCATTTGTTTACAAAGGCGACGAAGTTTTGCTTCATTATCATGGGGGTTGCGTTCTCGGTTGCCAAGGGCAGGCATTTTTTATACGGCGGAGCTTCCCGTGCTGTGAAAAAACGCGCATCGGAGGGCTGTGATGTTAAGAAAGAAGCATGTGCAATAAAGGAGCTGCCGTTGTGAAGACCGGACCTATTACAGTTGTTCACATCACCCAGGCTCTGGGCGGCGTTGAGGTGGCCATTAAAAATATTATCCGCCATCTGGATGTTTCGCGGTTTTCCTCTGTTGTGATGCTGCCGCCCGGCACATATGATTTTATGACAAAAAGCGACGGGCAGGCCAGGACGGTTTTTGTGCCCTATGAGCGCCGCATCAATCCTGCACATGACCTGCGCACGCTGGCAATAACCGTTCGGGAGCTGAAGCGCCTCAGGCCCCATATCGTGCATGCTCACAGCGCCAAGGGCGGATATGTCGGACGGATTGCGGGCTGGCTTCTGGGAATACCCACGATCTATACGCCCCATGCTTTTTCTTTTTTATCTTCGTCCTCTCCGGCGACGCGGCGGCGCTATATCGTCCTTGAGAAGATGGCTCGCGCATGCACCAGTCTTCTTGTCGCCTGTTCCGAATCGGAGCGGCGGCTTGCCTGTGAAAAAATAGGGTTTAGGCCTGAGAAGACGGCGACGTGGGTAAACAGCATTGCCCCGGCTTTGCTGCACCCGTACCCCCGAACCTATGATTTTGACTATATCTGCATGGCGGGCAGGCCCTCATATCAGAAGAATATTGACATGCTTGTTCGTGTCATGGCACTTCTGCGCGGGCAGGGCCTTGCAATCAAATGCATTCTTGCAGGCGTTGGTTTTTTTGCGCCACTGGAACAACGATTGCGTGATATGATACATGCCGAAGGACTCGATGATGCGTTTGTACTGCTGCCATGGGTTAGCCATGAGCAGGCTCTGGGTATTATTGCCCACAGCCGGTGCTATGTGTCCACTGCCCGCTATGAAGGGATGCCGCTCACGGTGATCGAGGCTATGGGCCTGGGCAAAGCAGTTGTGGCAACTGATGTTGTGGGTAATACCGACTGCATCAGCCATGGCTTGAACGGATTCCTGGTTCCTCTTGACGACAGCCAGACAATGGTAAACCGTATTGTGGAACTGCTGGGCAATGAGGCCTTGAGAGCCGGTATCGGTGAGGCCGCGCGGCAGCACATGATCGGCTGTTTGGACATTACAAAAAATATCGGCGGACTTGAAGCGCTGTATTGTAAGACTGCGGCAGGAGAGGGGCCTCATGGCACAAAGATCTAAGGAGCTTACATGACGGATGTTTCTGTCATATATGTCAACTGGAACAGCGCCCGGGAGATACTGGCCTCTGTGGCATCGGTGCGGCAGCGCACCGCAGGCGTCAGCTTTGAAATCATCGTCGTTGATAATGCATCTGCTGAAGGAGTTGAGCCGCTTGTGCGCCGTGATATCAGCCTTATTCGCAATCAGCGCAATGCCGGCTTCGGCGCAGGCTGCAATATCGGCGCCCGGCATGCCACAGGAGAATTTCTGCTGTTTCTCAACCCCGATACCATGCTGCTCAATGACGCGCTGAGCATTCTGATGGCCTTTATGCGGGGCCGTCCGCAGTGCGGCGCTGCCGGTCCCCTGACCCGTGAGCAGGACGGCGCTATTCTTTTTGGCGCAGGCAGGGCTCTGCCGTCGCTGTGGCGAGAATTTCTCGAGCATTCGACCCTCACCTTCCGTTTTCCCGGAAACAGGATCGCGGGTATGCCTTACTATTCCTTTTGGGATCATTGCTCAACACGTGAGGTTGAAGCGCTGCAGGGATCGTGCATGATGTTCAGGAAAGAGGTCTTTGACCGTATCGGGGAATTTGACGAGAGGTTTTTTCTTTATTATGAGGAGACCGATCTGTGCAAACGACTGCGCGATGCCGGACTGAAGGTTTTCTATGTGCACGATGCCGAGATCCTGCACACGGGCAAGCGCAGCACCACAAAGCGGTACAAAACCGTCGATGTCATGGTGTTTCGGTATTTTGAAAGCGCATGGTGCTATTTTGTCAAACACAATGGCCTGCCCTATGCACTGGCCTGGCGTGCGATGGTGGCTGGCATGTACCTGCTGCGTTATTTGTTGCACCGAAAATCCGTGTATCTTTACTATTGCCTGTGGGCAGGCGGCTATCGGCGAGCAATAAAACCGGATCAAGAGATGTAAGTGCAAGGAGCAAGGAGTATGCAGCTGCTGAAAAAATTTTTCTTTGTCGCGCGCTATCTTCGCGCTCGCCTGATGCATCGGGGACTGAAGATGACAGGTTTTGTTTTTTTTGAGCCTGATGTCAGTTTTAAAATTGAGTGCGGCGGACGAGTGCTGCTTGAAGAAGGGGTCTATATAAAAAAAGGGGCTATTCTTGAATGCGCTTCAACCGGAACGCTGATTGTGAAAAGAGATGCCAGCATTGGCTGCTATGCCTGGATCGGATGCACGAATAAAGTTGAGATCGGCGTTAAAACTCTCGTCGGACAGAGCGCAACTATTTTTGATGTCAATCATCTCACCGCCGCCGACCAGTATATCGCCGATCAGGGTTACACGCCGGGAGAAACAATCATAGGGGATGACTGCTGTATAACGGCAAAAGCAACAGTTGGGGCTAATGTAAAAATAGGCAGGGGAGCCATTGTGGCGGCCCATGCCGTTGTTGTTAAAGATGTGCCGGAATACAGCATTGTGGGCGGTATCCCCGCTAGATTAATTAAGGTGCGCTCATGACAGGCAACAGTGGGGCATGCTGCATATCGGGTTGCAGCCATGTTTAGCATCATCATTCCAACATGCAACCGGGCTGATATTCTGCAGCGAAGCTTAGCCTGCATGCTGGCCATGGAGGGCGTAGAAGCCTGCGAGTTTATTGTGATTGATGACGGGTCTACTGATTTGACATCAGCCCTGCTTGAGCAGTATCGGCTGCGTGATAACCTGCACCTGACGGTCATCACGCAGAAGAATAAGGGGCCTGGCGCTGCGCGCAATGCCGGCCTGCGGGTAGCGCGCATGGAGTATATTCTTTTTCTTGATGATGACGTTTTCCCCGATGCCGCACTTCTCCGGCGGCATGCTGATTTTTTGGCTGAAGGCTTTGATGTGTCTCAGGGCGTGCTGCGCTGGCACCCCGATGTGGAAAAAGCACCGGTCATAGGTTTTATGGAGTCGCGGGGCATGCAGTTCGGGTTTGCCCCGGTGGGCAATGACCGGGAGGCGAGTTTTTTAAATATTTATACAGCCAATCTGGCTCTTCGCAGGGCCGATGCCCTGAGCAGCGGCGGATTTGATGATGTGCTGACGGCAAAGCGGTATGCCTATGAGGACACGGCCTTTGCCTATACTCTTGCCCGTGCAGGTCTTCGTCTGGGTATCAACAGCAGGGCATGGGCCTATCATTATCATCCCATGACCGAAGATGGCCTGGTGGGCCGCGAGTACAAGGTCGGCTATGCTACGCGCGTGCTCAAGATTCACTATCCCGAAATAGCCGGTGCGCTGAACATTGAGCGGATTGTTGCGTACATGGAGCTGCAGCGGCCGGTACTGGCTCTGCTTCTGCGGCTGCCGGGCATAGCCCGCCTGGTGGGCTACGAGATGTATCTCCGCCTGCGGTGCCGCGACGCGTTTCTGCGGGGGTATGCCGAGTGCCTGCAGTCGGAGAATGATTCATGACAGGCAGGGAGAGCATATGAAAAGATGTCTTTTGAAAAAAATGCTTGCTGTGGCGATTCCTGCTGTGCTCGGGGTTGTCATGTCGGCGGGTGCGGCGGCTGCCGCTGACGCATATCTCTACATCAAGGGCAAAATGGAGCCGCTCTATATTCAAAATATCAAATTTTATTATTACAATGACCGCGTGTCGCAGGAAACGGCCATTGTAATTATAAAAGAACAGGGCAAGTATCACGGCATGCCGTTTACAGAACTGCGCGAAATTAAGTTCGACAAGCTGGTGGGTAATCGTAATATGAAGCCTGTGTTCAAGGTGGAAGTTCAGAATCAGGACGGCGGCGTACATATTGACGGGATGCTTATGCCGCTGCGGAAAATTTCGGGCAGTTATCAGGGCCGCAGCTGGGATTTTAACCTGATGCTTGACCAGGGCTATGAACAGAACGCCGACAATCTGCAGGCGGTCAAGTTTATGCGATGGAATAAGTGACCGGTCGCGCAAAGGATATAACATATGAGCCATCCCGTGGTTTCGGTCATCATTGTCGCCTATAACAATGAAGCATCCATTGGGCCCTGTCTTGACTCACTCGTGCAGCACATGAGCATGGCCTGGGAAGCGGTCATTGTCGACAACTCTCCCGACAGCCTCACCAGCCGCAGCATTATGCACTTTCAAGCCGGCAATCCCGGGGCCGCCGTGCGCCTGGTGCAGCCAGGCTCCAATCTCGGCTTTGCCTGCGGCTGCAATACCGGCGCCAGGCAGGCCCTTGGCGATTACTTCATGTTTCTTAACCCGGACACCTGTTTGTCCACCGATGCGGCAGCCGGGCTTATCGATTGCCTGCAGCGCTGCGCTACTCGAGCTGTAGCAGGCCCGCAGATGCTGGATGGAAACGGCTGCGTCACCAAAACCTGCCGTAATCTTCCCACGCCGGGAAGAATTTTACTGGATATGACGGGACTGGACCGCATGGTGGGCGGCTACAGGCTGCTGCACTTTTCACATACCGAATCGCGGGCCGTGGAACAGGTGATCGGCGCATGCTTTTTTATGCACCGCAGCATCTTTGAGCGTTTTCATGGTTTTGATGAACAATTCTTTGTCTATTTTGAAGAGGTTGATTTTTGCAGGCGCGTGCGTGAGGCAGGGCTTTCGGTTTGGTTTTGTGCCGAGGCAAAGGTGATGCATCAGAGCGGGCAGTCATGCGAAAGCCAGCCGGCTGCCGCCGCCATGATTGCCATGCTCAGAAAAAGCAGGCTTTTGTATTTTAAAAAATATTTTTCCATCCGGCAGATTTTGCTCCTCTGGCTGTTGAACAAGCTGGAGGGTGCCGCAAAGGCAATGGTTTTTATATGTTTTTTTCTGGCAACACGAAAATCCCTCTATCGCGAGAAGGCAAGGGGATATCTTAAGGTGATGCTATGGTGAAGGTGCTTGCCCTGACGGTCAAACCGCTGCTTGCACCCGACACGCGGTACCGGATTCTGCAGTATATTGAGCCGTTCGCCAGACGCGGCATCACGGTGGATCACCGTAGCCTTTTTGGTGATCGTCTGCACCGGTTGTTTCAGCAGCCCGGTGGAGTTCCCCTCAAGATGCTCTGCTACAGCGCAGCCTGGGTTGGCCGGGCTGTAGAGATTGCGCGCTCTGCAAGAGGCTATGATGCCGTCTGGATTAGCCGGGAGCTATCGCCGATCGGGCCGCCGCTGCTTGAAAGGCTGCTGCTGGGGATGCACAAGAAGGTTGTGCTGGACATCGACGACGCCATTTTTCTTCCTGATGAGGCCACCACAAGCTTTATCCATCATCGCCTGCGCGACTTCGGGAAGTTTGAAGCAACGGCAGGCAGCTATGCCGCCATCATTTGCGGCAACAGTTTCCTTGCCGATTATTTTACCCGCTTCAGCAATCGTGTGCATGTCATTCCTACGGTGGTGAGCATGGCCAGGTACGGCGCTGTAGAGCATCGGCCATCGTCTGCCATCCGCATCGGGTGGATCGGCATGCCTTCCAATGCTCCGCATATCGACATGCTTGAAAAACCGCTGCGCTCATTGCGCAAAGCCATGGGCGTGCAGGCCATTATCGTCGGGGTCACTGAAAAGCGGCCATGGGATGATGGGGGGCTGCAGTATGTTCCATGGGAGCTTGCCCGGGAGCTTGACTATTTCGCCGATTTTGATATAGGCGTAATGCCGCTTCGTGATTTTGCCTTTGCCCATGGCAAATGCGCATTTAAAATTATTCAATTCATGGCCGCGGGCGTGCCGGTGGTGGCCTCTCCTGTGGGGGCCAATGCAGAGGTGATCCGCGACGGTGAGAACGGCATGCTTGCCGCTTCGGATACAGAGTGGGAGACAAAGCTTGGTATGCTTGCGGCCGATAGTCGATTGCGCCGTACAATGGGCCGGGAGGGCCGCCGCACCGTTGCCGACGGCTACAGCCTTGAAAAATGGGTCGACCTGTACGCGGCTATTTTTAAAAGTTGAATTTGTGCATGCCTGCAAAAGGCTGTTTTTTTGGGGACACGAAATGAAGCTTTCTGTAAATCGTATTGTGCTGCTTGTGCCATTATTATTGTTTATGGCCTGGAGCAGTGATGCCGGCGCGTTCCGGTTCGGTATCAATGCAGACAACTGGGACCGGCAGATAACCAAGCCTGCTTTCGGCGACGCTCTGAAACAAATGGGCTGTGAATTTATCGTCTGGCATCTCTCGCCCGAGGAAGAGGTGTCGGATGCCCGCCTGATGGAGATCGTCGATTTCTGCCGAAAAAACAATTATCAATATCTGTTCAACACGGAACTGGTGAACTATGTGCCCGGCTACTTTTATTTCCAGCAGCCCGACGGCACCTACCGCTATGACCTGAAGCCTGAAACCCTGAAAAAGCTGCAGGCCGACCCTCTGTTTTTAGGCGTCGTGTATGATGAGCCCGAGCTTATGCAGAGCCTATGCGGCGTTAAAATTAAGGGAAACGTGACAAAGCCGTATTTCGCCGACACGCAGAACCGCCCCGTCATAGAAGCCCATGATATGGTGGTAAAAAAGATGGCAGAGCTTGTGAAATATTATGAGGGGTACGGAAAAAAACTCGTTTTTGAAATGGTGTTTCCCGATTACGCCCATCCTGCGGCGCAGGCCGGGGTGACGCTTGCGCCCAAGCTGTTGAAAGAGACATACAATGATCTGATGTACTATATGTATGCGGGTGCAAGCATTCAGTATGGCCGGCCCGAGCTGTGGGCATGCGTTGATGTATGGTTCAAGGATAAATTCCCCGATGAGGGCAATGCCGGAAAGGGCGGCCACAGCCCCGACGAACTCTACGATGCGCTTTGCTTTGCCGTGGAGCGCGGGTTCGACTATGCCTATGTGGAGCACGCAAAGGCTCTCATGGATAAATCCTTCAGGCTCACGGCTTACGGCGATAAAGTGATTGCTTTTCAAAAAACGCGGCAGACACTGAAGCAGCAGAGCTGGAAGCAGATCAGCCCCGCCTATATCGTCAGGCGCTTCCCCGACGGCTACTGGGGGCAGGAGTTCTCGCCGTTCATTCCCGACCACCCCTACGGCTCGTGGTTGAAAACCGACGCCCAGCGCGCGGCTGCAAAGGCATGGCTGCAGGAGCTCAACAGTCTTTCCAAAGGAAAAATTCCCGCCGATGCCGATACCTGGAATGCCCTGTCCCACCCGGTCTACGGCAAGACGGGATATGCGGCACTGGCAGGCCTGCCGCCCATGCTCATAGTCGACCATATGTTTTCGCCGCCGGGACCCTATCCCAATGCAACATTTGTCGACCTGGTTCCAAAGGAGCTGAGCGAGACGTTAAAACGCTAAGAACAGGTCATGCCGCAGCAGCCTTCTCTGAGCTCAAGCTTTGCCTGTCAGGGGCTTGCGCTCGCGCCTGCGGTTACCATTTGTCTTGACTAAACAGAGTGAAGCGGATAAAACATGCAAGATAAGCAGGGCCTCTATTGGGGCGCTTTTATTTATATTGTGTAGTCTTATTTATTCGTCCAGGTGATCATGAAGGAAAGAATTAAAACGATAATTGCACAGGTTTTTGACGCATGCCGCAGTGAAGGCATGTTTACCGGAGAACTCCCCGATTTTGTCGTTGAGTCGCCCCGGAGCCGTGAGCACGGTGATCTGGCGGTTAATGTTGCCATGATGCTTGCTAAAAGCGAGAAGAAACCGCCGCGCGAAATTGCACAGAGTCTGGTTGCACGGCTTCAGGGCTGCGATCCTGTTATCGAAAAGCTTGAAATTGCCGGACCCGGATTTATTAATTTTTATCTCCGGCAGGATGCCTGGCATGAGGTTTTAAAAGATATTGAGGATCAAGGTTCACGTTTCGGTTCCTGCCGCGTCGGCAAGGGCCGCAGGGTGATGGTTGAGTTTGTGAGCGCCAATCCCACAGGGCCTCTGCATATCGGCCATGGCAGGGGTGCGGCTCTGGGCGACGCACTTGCACGCGTGCTTGCCTTTGCCGGTTTTGACGTTGTGCGTGAATATTATATCAACGACATCGGCAACCAGATGCAGAACCTTGGCCGTTCGCTGTATCTGCGCTATCAGCAGCTGTTGAAAAAGGATGTGGAGTTCCCCGAAGAGGGGCTCTACCGGGGTGCGTACATGCTGGACATTGCCCGGGACTTGATTCTCAAACAGGCCAATAAAATTCTTGATATGCCCGAGGATGAAGCTGTGGGGCTGTGTACGCAGTTTGCTGCATCCACTATTTTGCAAGGCATTGAGGATGATCTGGAACTGTTCGGCGTGAAGTTTGACTCCTGGTTTTCAGAAAAAACCCTGTTTGACTCGGGGGATGTGCCTGCCACGCTTGAGCAGATGAAGGTAAAAGGTCTTGCCTATGAATCAGAAGGCGCGCTGTGGTTCAAGGCCACGGACTTCGGAGATGAAAAAGATCGCGTCATGGTGCGGGCCGACGGCCGCACCACCTATTTTGCCTCAGACATCGCTTATCATAAAAATAAATTTCAGCGCGGGTTTGAGCGGGTGATCGACATCTGGGGCGCTGATCATCACGGCTATGTTCCCCGCCTTGCTGCGATTTTGAAGGCCATGGGCCTGCCTCAGGACGCTTTGGGCGTAATTCTTGTGCAGATGGTAAATCTGCTTCGTGACGGCCAGCCGGTTGCCATGTCCACAAGAAGCGGCGAGTTTGTGACGCTGCGGGAAGTCATTGAAGAAGTGGGCAGCGATGCCGCGCGGTTTATGTTTCTTACGCGCCGCTCGGACGCTCAGCTTGATTTTGATTTGGAGGTGGCCAAAAAGCAGAGCGATGAAAATCCGGTGTATTATGTCCAGTATGCTCATGCCCGCATCTGCAGCATGATTGCAAAAGCAGTTGAAAAAGGCGTGCCGCTTTCAAAATTCGCCGATATAAATGCCGGATTGCTTATTGAGGACGAGGAGCGCGAGATCATAAAGAAGCTTGCGCAGTTCCCTGAGCTTGTTGCCGGCAGCGCACTTGCGGCCGAGCCGCACCGGGTTTCGGCCTATCTCATGGAGCTTGTGGGGCAGTTTCACAGCTATTATGCCAAGCATCGCGTGGTGACCGATAATCAGGCCCTGAGCTCTGCGCGCCTGAATCTCATGAGCGGGATAAAGACGGTGCTTGAAAACGGCCTTGCGCTGCTTGGCGTGACAGCGCCGGAGAAGATGTAAACGATTTCGGATTTCGGAATAAAAAAAGATTTTTTTTTAGTGTAATATGGGAATAGTCCGTTTTATTTTCAGCTGTATAACGCAGGCCATAAAGATCGCCATCGGGGTTGCCATAACCATTGGGCTTTTTTTTGCCGCGGGTTATCTTGTCGATGTGTTTGCATCTAAAAAAACAGCTCCGCCGACCGACCCGAAGCTCCAGCCCTATGCCGATCACGGCATGCCTCTTACCGGCAGCAGACAGAAAGACAAATCCCCTTCCCTGTATATGAGTTTTTTTGAAACGCTTTTGAATAAAAAGCCGGATGTTATGCCTCAGCCGGAAGCTGAAAAAAAGCCGGAATCGGGGCTCCCTGCAGCCGCTGTTTCCGCTGGTGGTGCAAAACAGCCCGGAGCCCTGGCCGACAATAAGACCGCTGGTATTGCCCGGCAGTGGTCTCTGAGGGCTGCAGAGGATAAGAAACTGCCTGTTTCTGCGCCAACAGTCGCCTCTCCGCCTGCCCCGCAGGGCTCCTCGTCTGAGACTCTTACCTATACGCTCCAACTCGGATCTTTTCAAAACAATGAGGTTGCAACGGCATTTTCAAACTCCCTTGCAGCCAAGGGCTATGAGTCCCACATTGTGAAGATTACGGTTCCCGACAAGGGTGTGGTTTACCGGGTGCGTGTCGGCAAATACAGAAGTCTTGAAGATGCGCAGAAAATGGCTACTGAACTTGAGAAGAAGGAAGGCATCTCGGCCTTTATTACTTCCAAGTAATCTTTTCCAGCTATTCCGACCTATTTCTCCTGATTTGATCCTTATTTGTTTTTTTTAAACCTCGTGCTTTTTTTTCTGCGCATGATATAGCTTATGGCAACTGTTTTTAAGATTTGATTCGACAATTAAAGTAAATATCCGACAGGAGCAGGCATGTCCCTTTCTCTCAACAAACCCAAACTTGATAATCTTGCCAATGAGATATGGAAATCCGCCGAGCGGCTACGCGGAAAATTCAAAGCATACGAATATCAGACTGTCGTTTTGCCCATCATTGTCATCCGGCGGCTTGAATGTGTTCTGCTGAAATGGCGTGAGGATAAAAAGGCCGAGATTCGGACAAAACAGCCAAAGCTTTCTGAAAAGGATCTTAATGCTCTGGTTAAAAAGCTGGAACAAAACCCGCAGCAAGCCCCTTTTTCCAATAAAACGGATTGGACCCTGCGTAAAGTTTACGAAGAAGACCACGCACTTCTTGAACAAAACTTCCGTGCCTATCTCAACGGCTTTTCAAAAAATGTTGACGATATTATCGAGCATTTCAATTACCGTGGCACCATCGGCCAAATGGTGAAGAACAACCGGCTCGCGCCTATTCTTAGCCAGTACAAAGAACTTGACGTTGGTCCCGATCAGCTTTCACCGCTTGAAATGGGATATGTCTATGAAGAACTTCTCAAGCGTTTTTCTGAGCAGAGCGGTGAAGAGGCTGGTGATCATTTCACACCGCGTGAAATTATCCGCCTGATGGTCGAATTACTTGAAATACCCATACCTGATAAAAATATTTCAATCTATGATCCCGCAGCAGGTACCGGCGGTATGCTGTCGGTTGCCAAGGAACACCTGCTTGATCGAGCAAAAAATGAGGCTGAAAAAGAGCGGGTTGCAAAGCTTCTTACGATTTATGGCCATGAGTTTTCTCCCACCAACTATGCCATTTGCATGGCTGACCTGCTTATCAAGAACGATCAGCAGGCAAAAGTATATTGGGGCAATTCGCTTATCCCTCACGATAAAAATAGCCGAGAGCCGGGTGATCAGCTGCCGGAAACAACATATCGTTTTGATTTCATGCTCAGTAATCCTCCCTTTGGCGTGACCTGGGGCGGGAAAGATGGCTATGAAGCCGATGCACGTAAACTTAAAAAGACCCGTTATCAAGCCGGTATGCCGCGAACCAATGACGGCGCACTGCTTTTTTTGCAGACTATGCTCGCCAAAATGCAACCGCCGGAAAAAGGCGGTAGCCGCATTGCTATCGTTTTTAACGGCTCGCCGCTTTCTAATGGCGACTGCGGCTCCGGCGAAAGCGAAATACGGCGCTGGATACTGGAGAATGACTGGCTCGACGCCATTGTCATGCTGCCTGACCAGCTTTTTTACAATACTGGCATTTTCACGTACATCTGGCTGCTGCGCAACGAGAAGCCCGCAAGTCATAAAGGCCGGGTGATGCTGATTGACGCGCGAAAACAGTTTGAAAAAGATCCGAAAGCGTTTGCCAGCAAACGAAATCGCATGACCGACTTGCACCGCGACTGGATTGAAGAGCGCCACCGCAAAGGCTGGGGTAAAAGCTATGAAGATGAAAATGTAAAATTATTTCAGACAAAAGATTTTGCCTTTCACAAGGTGGCTGTTGTCTTCTGGCAGACCGACGAGAACGACCAGCCCGCCATTGTCACCGAGCCCTATGAAAAAGCTTTCACAGCGGCGAATGTAAAAAAAGAGCAGGAGTTCTACGATAGCGATCTAACCTTCCGAATCCGCCTGAAGTCTGGAAAAAGCGAGAAAACGGTTGCGCTGGCACTTTCCTCGAAGGATAATGCGGCAAAAAAGTTCAAGGCAGTGATGGATGATAAGCCGGAGGTCATCTCGGTTGAATGGACTCACCGCCACTATGTGAAAGATGATGAATACATCCCCTACGACGAAGACATCGAAACATTCTTGAAGCGCGAAATCGGCAAGCCCATTATCCGCTGGGAAGACAGCCCGCAACTCGGCTACGAAATTTTGCCGAACAAATACTTCTACCGCTATCAGCCGCCCACGCCTGCAAAAGAATTGCTGAAGGAGTTTTGGAAATTAGAAAAAGAGGCAGAAAAAATGCTGGAGGGGCTGGCGAAATGACCTTTGTCGAATCCAACGAGCTTTGGCTTGACAAAGTGCCTGCTGGCTGGAAGCGAAGCAGGATTCGCAATGTCGCGAGGTTTTCACCTGGTTGTTCTAGCACCCCGCCGACTGCTGATGAAGCCTGCACGATAGTACCCATGGAATTGATCTCCGCTGACGGTGCAGTTGATGTGTCTAATCAGCTCACTTTGGAGGATATGCAGGCAGGGCTTAATCTATTCGAGCAAGGTGATGTGCTTTTTGCAAAAATCACCCCTTGCATGGAAAACGGCAAGGGCGCTTTTGTGCAATATTTGCCGACACGTTACGCCTTTGGAAGCACAGAGTTTCATGTGCTTCGTCCTTCATTTGCAGTTGATGGTCGATTTCTTTACTATGCAACATTCAATCCGATATTTCGCGCCTATGCTGCTGAGAATATGACCGGCGCTGCCGGACAAAAGCGTGTTTCGACGCGGTTTCTTAAAGACACTCGGCTTTTTCTTCCCTCGCTGCCCGAGCAAAAACGCATTGCGGCATATCTGGATGCGAGTTGCGCAGCGCTGGATGCGGCTGTGGTTGCCAAACGCCGCCAGCTTGAAATCCTTGATGCGCTGCGCACGACGTTGGTTTACGAGGCAGTGACACAGGGTATCAATCGGAGCACCTCGATAGTCGTTCACGATATTCCAAGCTATGGACAAACGCCGAAGCATTGGAAGCGCACGAAGTTGCGATACGAGATTTCCATCCAGAATGGCGATTTCGCCTCAGACAAAATTCAGGATGGAGGCGCTTATTCAATTTATGGAGGCAATGGCGTGATGGGTCATATCGATCTGTCAAACGTGGACGGTGAAACAGTTGTTATCGGACGTGTGGGGGCATACTGCGGCAACGCACACTACTTGTGGGGCAAGGCTTGGGTTAGTGACAATGCACTCATCGTAAAATCTCGACATTACGGGCGTTTCCTTTGCTATTTGTTTAACGCACTCAATTTTAACGGACAAGCGAACAGCACGGCCCAGCCCGTGATTACCGGGACGAAAATTAAAAACACCTACGTCGTGCTTCCGCCGCTCGCTGAACAGCAGGCCATCTGCACTTTCCTCGACGCGAAGCTTGCCGAAGAGAAGCGTATCGTCACCGGTATCGAATCACAGATCACAACCCTTACCGCCTACCGCAAGTCACTCATTCACGAATGCGTGACCGGTCAGCGGCGGGTGACGGAGGCGGATTTAGCGAAGGTATTGCGAAATTAAGAGAGATATGGGACTGTTAGGCTGATAAAATTAAAATTTTGAGATTTTTTCACAAAAAAGTTGACTTGGTGCTATATTTATAATAGTAAAGCCTTTGTATTGTGAAAATCTCTCAAAAAAGGTGGTCTTTATGCTTATCGAATTCGAAGTTGGAAACTATCTTTCCTTTAAAAAGCCAGTGCGGTTAAGCATGCTGGCGGCAAATCCCATCAAAGATTATCCAGCCGAAAATACTTTTGAAGCAGGGCGTTATCGATTGCTGAAAAGCGCCGTGATTTATGGAGCAAACGCAAGCGGTAAATCAAATCTTATAAGCGCCATGGCATTTATGCGCTGGTTTGTTCTGAACTCTTCAAAAGAGACACAGGTTGAGGAAAAAATTCAGGTAACACCATTCAAGCTTGATACCGCTACAGAGTATGAACCCAGCCATTTTGAAATTTGTTTTTTGCACAATGGGCAGCGTTATCGGTATGGTTTTGAAGTTGATAAATTCAATATTCGGAAGGAATGGCTCTTTTACATCAAAAAGATAAAAGAAGTCGCTCTTTTTTTGCGCGAAGATGACGGGATTGACATCAGTAAAGATTTTAGCGAGGGAAAAGGGCTAGAAGAAAAAACACGTGACAATGCACTGTTTCTCTCTGTTGTGGCGCAATTCAATGGAACGATTTCTGGAAGTATACTCAAGTGGTTTCAGGGGTTCAGAGCCCTTCATGGCCTTTATGATCATCAATATGAAAAATTCACTGTCAATTTAATGCAGAATGAATCTGCCCGTCTTCTTCTGGTTGATCTGATTCGGAGAGCTGATGTGGGCATTAGCGATATGCTTGTGCAGGATTTGCCCACTAGTGAAGATGATGGGCAGAAAGGGTTGATGAAAGATCCGCAGCGAAAAATTTTCAATTTGAAATATGAAATACTTTCGTTTCATCAGAAGTTTCGTGATGGGATAAAACAAGACGCATTATTCGAACTATTCGATTTTTTCAAAGAAGAATCTGAGGGGACAAAAAAGTTCTTTCGAATTGCAGGGCCACTTCTTGATTGCATTATCAATGGGTATATCGTTGTTATAGATGAACTGGATGCAAAACTGCATCCGCTGCTGACAAAAGCGATTGTTCGTCTTTTCAACTCCGCCGAATCAAACCCGAAAAATGCACAATTGATATTTGCTACACATGATGCAAATCTTTTGAATGATGGGAAATTTCGGCGTGATCAGATATGGTTTGCAGAAAAAAATCAACAGGAAGCTTCCGATTTATATTCACTGGCTGAAATCAAACTGCCGAAAGGTACAAAAGTCCGCAAGGATGAAGCACTTGAAAAGAATTACATTAAGGGGCGCTACGGGGCGATTCCTTACATAGGTGATTTGGGGGCACTTTTTAAGGAGAGAGCGGATGGGGCGTCCCGTAAAACTGAGTGACCAGAAAAAAGAATGGTTTGGTCGTTGCCACTGCAATCAAAAACGCCGTGTTGGAATGCGTGAGGAACGTGAGCGTATTTTGATTGTATGTGAGGGTACGAAAACGGAACCAAACTATTTTGAAGCATTTAAGCAGGATTTGCTGCCGAATGTTGTTCAGTTGGACATTTGCGGGGAAGGCGCCAATACCTTGAGCCTTGTTGCCAGAGCCCAGGATATCAGGGATAGTGAAGCTAAGGGTGAGCATCCATTCGACCAGGCATGGGTTGTATTCGATCGGGACAGCTTCGACCCTGATGATTTCGATAATGCAATACATATGGCTAATGCCGCCGGGATGCGCTGTGCGTGGTCAAACGAAGCTTTTGAATTATGGTATATTTTGCATTTTGAATATCGCAATACAGGAATGAGTCGAACGGAATATCAGAGCAAGTTAACCGGTATGCTTGGAGAACCATATAGGAAAAACGCTCCGAATATGTATCGGAAACTCATGAAACGGGGGAATCAGGTGCAAGCAACAGCATGGGCAGAAACTTTGCATAAAAGTTTCAAGGCTTCTGATACACCATCTTCTCGCTGCAACCCATGCACGACAGTGTTTGAACTTGTCAGGGAATTGAATAAATTCAAACCAGAAGAAGAGTGACGAACCTCAAAATTCACGCAATGACTTTCAATAACTATCAGGCTTGAGAGTGGTGCTGAAGTAAATGGCCAAACGCAAAGCCCCGGAAATTAAGTTTCAAGAGCATGTTGCCGCCTACCTTACCGGTAAGCACGGTTATCCCGTGCTGGAACAAGCCGAAATCACGGATGCTGAGCACTTCATCGCAGAGGATCATCTGTGGGCATTTCTCAAAGCAACACAGAGCGATTTGATCGACAAGCTTGCTGCTGATTATGGAACGGATGCACGAATTGAGATATTCAAGGCGCTCCGGGCAGAACTGAACTATTCGCCGCTGTGGATGCTGTTGCGGCATGGGTTAAAAGTTCGGGGGCTGGAATTTCGCCTTTTTTATTCTAAGCCACGGTCAAGTGAAAGCATCGCCAATGCACACTATGGCCAAAACCGTATTACCTATCGACCGCATTTCTATTTTGCCGACACAAATCAGGAAATCGATTTTGTTCTTTTCCTCAATGGCCTACCGATAGTTGCACTTGAGCTGAAGCACGAAAAAAACCAAACCGTGCATGATGCCGTAGCTCAGTTTGCCGCACGCGACCATGGGCTAAAAATTTTTCAGCATCCTTTCCTGTATCTTGCCGCAGACACAAGCGATGTCATGGCAGCAACCGCGCCGCGCCGCGTGGAGAATTTCCGCTGGCACAATACGGGGCTAAAAAATGAGCCGCTGTCCAGTGATGGCAAAGAATATCCGGTTGAGTTCCTTTACCGAGAAGTCCTATCGAAGGAACATTTGCTGGAGGCGCTTTCGTTCTTTCTGGTCCGTGTGCCGCATCGCGATGCCGAGGATGATAAACCGGAGCGGCCTGCCTTTACTCTGTTTCCCCGCTATCATCAAAGCCGTATGGTTCGAAAGGTGACAGACGATGCCCTGGCGCATTTTACGGCAAATGGCGATATCGGGCGCAAATATCTTATCAATCACTCGGCAGGCAGCGGCAAAACGCTATCCATCTGCTGGTTGGCTGATCGTTTGCACAGCCTGTATAAACCGGGCACAAACGAAAAGTTGGTCGACGTGGTGTTTATTCTCACTGATCGCAAGTCGCTTGATAAAAATATCAAGGACGAAATTGAAAATTTCACGCATCTCCATGATGTGATCGGTCTTGCGCGGGAAGCAAATGACCTCCCACGTTTTTTTGCGCAGCGAAAATCCATCGTCGTGACCACTCAGCAGAAGTTTGCCTGGATTCTGGAAAAAATTAAAAGCGATCCGGATTTGAAAAGCCGGCGTGTAGCCTTCCTGATTGACGAGGCGCACCGCTCGCAGGAAGGAAAGATGGGCGCTGCCATTCGAGTGCCGTTCCGCGATACAGAGGTTCCCGACATTGACGAGCCAGAAGAAGATGAAGAGGAAAAGATTGCCAAAATTATACGTGAACATGATAGTAACCAGCTCTTTGTCGCCTTTACCGCTACGCCCGCACCCGTCACCGTGACACTTTTTGGCGAGCCGTTTGACGCTTATACGGAGGCTGAAGCAATCGCCGAAGGGTATATAGTTGATGTTGCCGCCAGCATCATTTCTTATGAAACGCTGTATCATTTGCATTGTCCTATTGTGCTGAAACTTGACGAAGAAAAGGTTTATCCGGCAGGCGTGGTGGCTAAAGCGCTCAAGAATGTGGCATTTCAGGATGAAGGCCTTATTCAATATAAAGCTGAGGTGATGCTTCGGATTTTCGAAGAGAATGTGAAGCATCTTATCGACGGCAGGGCAAAAGCGATGATTGTCACCAGTTCTCGTGTGGCAGGGCTGCGGTATTTTGAGATTATTAAGCAGAAACTCATAGAGCGTGGCGTGGGCTATAAGGTTCTCTATGCTTTCTCCGATTTTGTGCATTACAAGACGAATGCGGCTATCAGCGAACATGCGGTGAACGAACTTAAAGACGGCGAGCTGATTGAAGACCGTTTCGACGGAGATGATTACCGTTTGATGGTGGTGGCCAACAAATTTCAAACCGGCTTTGATCAGCCACTTCTGGCTGGAATGTTTCTTGATAAACCGGTTATGGATCGCAATGCCGTCCAGACCATTTCACGCCTGAACCGGTGCCACGAAGGCAAAAAGGATGTTGTGGTTGTTGATTTTACGAATAATGCCAGGGCCATCCTCAAGGCATTCATGAAATACCGGAAAGGCACGCCATTTGAGCCCGGTGAGCCGGATGACCAACAGTGCATTCGCCTGTATGACGAGATTATCGAGGCTGGTGTTTTCACGCAAAAGGATGCCGGTGATATAGTCGTATCTCTGGCAAATGAAAAAGATGCACAAACACAGCTCCGAGTGGCTGCGCTACGCCAGCGTTTTGAAGATAAAATCAGCGGCATAGACCAGCGTAAAGCCTTTGTGTATCTGCTGGAAAAGTTTGTGAAAAGCTATCATTTCCTGACCAGCTTTTTTTCGTATTCGGTTGAAATCAAAGAGTTCGCAGTCTTTGCCGAATATGTGGGGCCACAACTTATTAAGCATGGCGCAGTTTCCGAACTGATGCAGCAAATCCGCTAAACCGAAGTCATCAAGGCGGCTGTCAAATCTCTGGGGGAAGTGCGCAGCGGCGGTACAGTAAAACTGAAACCAGGCAAAGGGAAGCCGGGCGCTGGTCCGCCGATCCGAAAAGTATCCGTGCAGGATATGATTGATGAGATTCGTACTCGGTTTACCATCACGGATGAAGAAGCGCTGTTAATACGGCAGGTAACCGATGAAAAAGCTCATGACAGGGAAATCCATGAAACGGTCATTTCACATCGGGATAATCCTGTCTTTATAGAAGAAACTTTCAAGGAACGAGTCGATGGTTTGATCCAGCGCCGCTATGAAGAACTTGGCCATATAAATGAGCTTGTCGATCCACGCTACATTGATCAGGGTGCAATTTTTGATATTATGGCCGGCACGGTGATTCGACATCATCTGGAGTGCGTAGCATGAGCAAAAAAATTAGTCAAATCCCTCCCCATGATCGGCCGCGAGAAAAAATGATCGCAAAAGGAGCTGCTGCTCTCAGCGACCAAGAACTAATTGCTGTCCTTCTCGGTAAGGGCACTCCTCAAATGGATGTGATGACACTTGCTGCCAGGGTGGCGCGTGTTGTAGACGAAAAAGGGCTTGCTGTTCGAGTTGAAGATTTGACTGGGTTTGATGGGATAGGTGAAGCCAAAGCAACGCTTATTTTAGCTGCCATAGAGTTTGCACGGCGGCGTATTAAGCCCGAAGGCGTAAAGATTGCCACCCCTGCCGACGTGTTGCCATTAATTAGGCATTATGCAGACCGCAAGCAGGAGCATTTTCTTGGGATCACCATAAACGGAGCGAATGAAGTTTTGAATGTGCGGGTAGTTTCTATCGGCCTTGTTGATCGCAGTCAGGCACACCCGCGAGAAGTATTTGCTGATGCCGTATCTGATCGTGCCTCAGGTATTATCGTAGCTCATAACCATCCGGCAGGAAGTCTTGAACCATCACAATTTGATATAGAGATAACCAGTCAGTTAAAACAAGCCGGTGAGATTGTCGGCATTCAGCTTCTTGATCACATCATTTTCAATCGAAGTTGCTATTATAGTTTTTTGGAAACTGGATGTTTATAAGGAAGATTGTTTTGAGAATGTAAGCGGTGACAAAACATTACGACAGTCATGAAACGAAGCAAACAGAAATCGAACAGCTTCGGGAGGAAAACGCTTTCCTCAAGGCCCTTCTTGATGCTCACGGTATTGAATGGCAGCAAGAACCTGTAACCTATACTGCAATCCCAGTCCCCGCAGCCTCTGCCCATGAAAGCATCCCAACCCTTGATTCTGCTGCAAAAGTTGCGCTTTTTCGTAACCTCTTCCGGGGTCGTGCGGATGTTTATCCGCTGCGCTGGGAGTCAGCCAAAGGGAAATCCGGCTATTCGCCAGCCTGCGGTAATGAATGGCGAAGCGGTGTGTGCGGAAAGCCTCGGACAAAGTGCGCTGATTGCGAGCAGCGAATGCTGCTGCCTGTCACCGATCAGGTTATTGTTGATCATTTGACCGGGCGGCAGACCATAGGCGTGTATCCACTGCTTACAGATGATACCTGCTGCTTTTTGGCTGTCGACTTTGACGAAGCGGAATGGCGCGATGATGCCCATGCTTTTATGGAATCTTGCCGTGAGCTTCGGGCGCCTGCGGCGCTTGAAGTGTCACGCTCCGGCGATGGCGCGCATGTCTGGATATTTTTTATTGAGGCTGTGCCTGCCCGTGAAGCGCGCAAGCTGGGAGCGGCGATTATCAGCCATACTTGCGCACGCATGCGTCAGTTGAGTCTTGCAAGCTATGACCGTTTCTTTCCTAATCAGGACAGCCTGCCGAAAGGCGGCTTTGGAAATCTGATTGCGCTGCCCCTGCAGAAAAATATTCGCGAACAGGGCCGAAGTGTCTTTGTCGATGAACACTTTAATCCGTGGCCTGATCAATGGTCGTTTTTTGCTTCACTTGTTCGGATGAGTTTACTTGATGTGGAAAACGCTATCCAAAGGGCGACGGGAGGGAGTCATCCTCTTGATGTGGCGTTTGTGACGGATGAGGATGAGCGCGAGCCGTGGAAAAGACCATCTGCTGAATTGACAGAAATTCCGGGGCCGTTGCCATCTTCGCTTAAGCTTGTTCTTGCCAATCAGATATTTATTGAAAAAGCTGCCTTATCGCAGCCCCTTGCAAACCGCTTGATTCGCCTTGCAGCCTTCCAGAATCCAGAATTCTACAAAGCGCAGGCCATGCGCTTTCCTGTCTGGGACAAGCCACGTGTTATCGGCTGCGCAGAAAATTATCCGCAGCATATTGGCCTGCCCCGAGGCTGTCTTGAGGCAGTGTTTGATCTTCTGGACAGGCACAATATCCGCGCTGAGATTCTGGAAGAAAGAATACCGGGTGAAACTGTCAGTGCTGCTTTTACTGGAACTTTGCGAGAAGATCAGGAAGCGGCTGTTGAGGCAATGCTTGCGCATAAGACGGGCGTACTTTGCGCTCCGACGGCATTCGGTAAAACCGTCACCGCTGCAGCGTTGATCGCCCGGAGGAAGGTAAGCACCCTTGTGCTGGTCCACCGCAATGAACTGCTGAAACAGTGGCAGGAGCGGTTAACAACTTTTCTTGAAGTGCCGAAAGGCTCCATTGGCGTGATAGGCGGCGGTAAAAAGAAGCCTTCCGGATGCATCGACATAGCCGTTATGCAGACATTGTCGCGCTATGAAAATCTGCCGACACTGCTTGACAGGTATGGTCAAATCATTGTCGATGAATGTCATCATATTTCAGCTTTTTCCTTTGAGACCATTCTGAAGCAGAGCAAAGCTTCTTTTGTTGTGGGGCTGACGGCAACACCGGTGCGGCGCGACGGACATCAGCCGATCATTTTTATGCAGTGCGGGCCGATTCGCCATAATGCTGCACGACCGGATTCAGCGCCGACGCAGTTGGAAGTCTGGCCTCGTATGCTGCAGGCGCCGACGCTTGCGCCGGAAGCGGCAATTCAGGATGTGTTTCGCTCGCTCACAATCGATGCGCAGCGCAATCAGCGTATTGCGCTGGATATTATTGATGCATTCCGCGAATGTAGAAAAATTATTGCTTTGACTGAACGAACCGAACAGCTTGAACTTCTTCGGGTTGCTATAGGTGATGAAGTAACGCCCTGTTTCATGCTGCATGGCAAAATGTCGAAAAAGAACAGAGCAGAAGTGCTGGAAACGCTTGCCGCTCTTGACGGCTCAGCGCCACGACTAATTCTTGCCACAGGCCGCTTGATAGGAGAGGGTTTTGATCATCCGCCCCTTGATACTTTGGTGCTTTGCCTGCCGATTTCGTGGAGGGGAACGCTTCAGCAGTATGCGGGCCGCCTGCACCGGGAGCATTCCGGCAAACATGATGTGCGGATTTATGATTATGTTGAATATGATCATCCTCAGCTTGCCCGCATGTGGGATAAACGTTTGCGCGGGTATCGGAGCATGGGCTATACCGTGCATGCGGATTAAATAAAGTTGTTTATGCTTTTTATGGGATCTTGCCAGCAGGCAAGCCACTGTGATATATTTTTTTCTGTTTTACAATTTTTACTTCTTTTTAAATAGTATCAGGAGAAGTTATGACCGACTGCGGCATTGTGCTCATGACTGCCGCCTCGCGGGAAGAGGCTGAGAAGATCGCAAACTTTTTTGTTGAAGAGCGTCTGGCTGCCTGCGCCCAGATCATTGCACCCATACAATCAATTTACTGGTGGGAAGGCAAAGTCTGCCGAAGCGATGAGATATTCTTTATGGCAAAAACAACAAGAGATGTTTTTCCCCGGCTTGTTGAGGCCGTACAGAGGTTGCACAGCTATAAAGTGCCGCAGCTTGTTTTTGTCCCCATAGCCGATGGTTCCGCCAACTATTTGGACTGGCTCAGAGCCATGGTCGACAAGGCCTGACCGGTATGCCTGGATAGCAGTGGAATTATCTGTTTTTACTTATTTTTTTTGTTTTTACTGCCAAACATTTCCCCTGTCTTCCCACTGGGTTAAATTCCTTGACAAAGCATAGTATGGGCGATATAAAACACTTTTTAATCATCGGCATTTGTTGCGGTAAAAGTTATTTTTTCTGTTTGACAATCTGTCACAGTCCAGTCTTTTAGGATTTGTTTTTTGTCAGATTTGGCAGTGCATGCGAAATTGCATGTGGAAACTGTAGAAACGCTTTTGTAATGCATTGAAATTGCTTTTGAATATATTGTTTTTTTATTTGTTGTTTTGGCATGGCTTGTGCCAGTTCTATACGGAGCTGGGTATAAATTCTTTAACCAACTTGTAACAGTGTATGAAAGGAGATCGTATGGCAGATTTAATGATCCCGACTGAATTTGGGCTCAGCGAAGAGCGGAAAATGATGCTCGACATGCTGAAGAAGTTCAAGGAAAAAGAGTGCCCCAAGGACAAGATCGGCGAATGGGATGAAGAGAATCATTTCCCGGTTGATGTATGGAAAAAATTGGGCGATGAAGGTATCCTTGGCGCCTGTTTTCCTGAGGAATTCGGTGGAACCGGCGGAAATATCATTGATGAAGTGCTTATTACCGAAGAGATTTCAAACGGTTTTTCAGCCATGGGGCTTGCCTATCTGACCGGCGTCTGCTTCGGCGGTATGTCGATCCTGCACTATGGAACGCCGGCGCAGAAAGAGTTTTATCTGCCGAAGCTTATTGCTGGCGACTGGAACTTCGCCCTCTCGCTGACTGAACCCGGCGGCGGAACGGACATCCTCGGCGCCTTGAAGTCACGCTGCGTTGAGCAGCCCGACGGATCGTTTGTCGCAAACGGCAGCAAGATTTTCACGACCGGTCTGCATGTTGCAAATACCGACGTGTTTATCGCACGCACTGATGATATCCCCGGCAAACCTGCAAAAGGCCTCACGATTTTCCTTCTTGATCGTGATAATATCGGCAAGCATGAGACCGATGGCCCCCTGCTGAAACAGCGTTTTTCAGAGGGTATCACCTACAACAAGATCAAGAAGCTCGGCAGCCATATTCTGGCATCCTTTGAAGTATCCTTTGAAGATGTCAAGATACCCAAGGCCACGATGCTCGGTGAGCGTGGCGCAGGCTGGTATAACCTTCTGGCTACGCTGAACAACGAACGTATCGTGTGCGCCGCCATCTGCATGGGCCTTGCACAGGGCTGCCTCGATGAAGCAAACCAGTATGCCAAAGAGCGTGAAGCTTTCGGCAAACCCATCGGCCAGTATCAGGCTATTCAGCATCAGCTTGCCGATATGGCAACCGAAATCGAGCTGTCGCGCCTGATCACCTACAAGGCTGCCTGGATGCAGGCAAACAAGCCCACAGATCCGGCTGTCGGCGTTATCGCCAGCATGGCAAAGATGTACACATCCGATGCGGCATTCCGCTGCACCGATCGCGCCATGAGAATTCTTGCCGGTTACGGCTTCACCATGGAATATCATATTCAGCGCTACTACAGAGATATCCGCCAGCTGGTATTCGCGCCGATCACTAATGAGATGTCCAGAAATTATATCGGCCAGGTCATGCTGGGACAGCAAAAGTCCTATTAAAAAATGCACCGGTCTTCCGCACTTTTTGCGGGAGACCGGTTTTTTGTGCGATTCCCGCAGGCGTCTTTCTGCTGTCGAGAAGCATGCAGCACGCTCCTGTAATGTTCAGCACCACATGAATGCTGCAGCGATGTTGAAAGTTGCATGAAAGACGCACGATCTAATTAAAATAAATTTAGATTTTATGGGAGGCATTTCATGGAACAAAAGTTTAATACAAGCTTAGTGAGCGGGTTTGGTCCCGCAAAGATGCTGCCCGACCTGAAGTTTGCTGAAATGGAAGCAGGCTTTGACTGCGGCGGTGGAACCTATAAAATCACGGCAGAAGAAGTCGCAAAATTTGCGGCTCTCATGGGCGACAGCAATAAGGGCGATGTGTCGGTTCCGGTCGGCATGATTTATATATTCGGCCTGCGCATCTGCTGGGACCGCAAAGTTTTTCTGGATGGCGCCGTGCGCGCGGGTGACAAGATCGTATTTCACAAGCCTGCAAAGATCGGCGACATCATCACCACCAAGCTCTCCATTGCTGACAAAAAGGAAGTCAAGAAGGAAAAGGATGGCCAGGTTCGCATCAGCAAGTTTCTCTCTGTCGACATGAACGCCACCAATCAGGCAGGCGACAAAATCGTTGACATCCAGATGAGCTTCCTGTTGCCCAAGACGATGCAATAAACCTTTTTTTCAGATACATGGAGGACACCATGAGCAAAATAAATTTCGCAAGCGTTAATATCGGGGACACGCTTCCCTCCAAGAGCATTGCTGTTTCCCAGCAGTTCATTAATAGCTATGCCGATATCTGCGGCGACTATAATCCCCTGCACGTTGATGTGGAGGGCATGAAGTCAAATACTATGTTCGGCGGCTCCACCATCGCCCACGGCACCATAAATGTCGAGCCTGTGCTGCAGGCCATTTGCGACATCCAGGGCCTTCTGTGGCCTGCCGAAGGCACCAGGGTTGATCTGCAGTTTCGCGCTCCGGTAAAGCCGGGCTTTACCATTCTGAGCAACCTGGTGGTGAAGGAAAAAAAGAGCGACGGCGGGAAGAATATTCT
>Ga0114951_10001065_pt1 | contig 35731 bp, 38 predicted proteins | sample AM7aDNAmetaG_FD_88677 | JGI IMG/M metagenome (GOLD analysis project Ga0114951, IMG submission 88677) | Freshwater microbial communities from Finland to study Microbial Dark Matter (Phase II) - AM7a DNA metaG | ecosystem: Environmental > Aquatic > Freshwater > Lake | place: Finland: Lake Alinen... | reverse complement strand
TATGTTTGCTGCCGAAAACTTTGCCATCCTGAGATCCATTATCGAAACAGCCATCAAAAACAAACAAGATGTGCTGCAAGCCCTCAATGTAATCGCTCATTATAAATAGGACTGATTAGTTACCTCATTTATTATTGTTTCGTATTGCAGAATAAAATCTAGTATTTGACCTTTATCCTTTTCAAAACGAAGTCTGATCCTGTCTTTATAGCGGGTTCCTAAGTATATGTAAAATTCTTTTTCGTTCACGGTGACCAAAAATGAAAAAACATGAATAAGGTTCTCCGGCTTAAGTGTTAAGTGTCATAGTTTCAGGTTTACTCAAATCCATAACCTTTTTACCGGTTAAGTCGGGCCGCTATGGCAAATTGCATGAAATAGGTCTCGATCGTTGGATCGTCGGATATGAAAAGTGCCTGGAGGAATTGATCCCTGGCACGCAAAACCTCTTTCGTCCTGTGCGATTTGTTCCGGACAAGCAGTTCCACCGTTGCATCAAACAAATCCAATGCCCGGATTAACGCAGCCTGAAAATCTTCACCATTCCGCTTCAGCTTAAGTGTCCGAGAGGCTTCACTTCCGATATTACCCATCTGATCAAAGATCGATAACTGTTTCCATCGCTCACGATCAATGGTGTAAAAAGGTTTGCCCGTGGTTTCCATCAGAAAAGTTATTCGCTGACTTTACGTAATACAAGGCCGATAATGCATTTTTTGATTTCCTCATTTTCAACACCTCTTGACATGTTTTGTTGCCGTGGGCGGATATTGATCATCGAATCAAATTCAATAAAGCCATCCGATCCGTATTTTTGAGGATACAGGTTGATGCCCCAGAGATCTTTTTGATTTGATCCTTGTTCCAGTAAAAATTGTTCCTGATCCACATGTAACTCCGAATCAACTACCAGAATGCCACGTTCCACATCAACAACGGCTTTAACCAGGTCACCATACATGGATGCCGCCATGTCGTTTAGTTCTGAAAGTGTAATTATTCCAACTTCTTTCATGAGGTCATTGATTTTCCTGATTGAAGGATGATCTTCCGCGCCTTATCCAGATTGTTTTCCGATAATGACATCCCTGCATGGATCACCAGCTGAGGGTTGTGCAATGCAACTAATTCTTCCAGGCCTTTTATATCCGTCGGCTCCAGGCGACAGATCGTGATTTTCACACCGGGATATCCGGCTTTAATCAGTTCCGGCTTTTCAAGCGCTTGTTCTTCTGAATCGGCCAGGATGAGTTCGGCAGGACGGCAGCGAATGAGCAGTGCAATCATTTCGCGCCCCATGTTACTGCCCGCACCGGTGATCAGGATCCGTTTTCCGGCAATGACGCTACAAAAAGCCGGAGGCAGCGAAAAATCAACCGGTTTAACACTTTTTTCAGAAGCGCTTTTTACATTCACACTTGCTTTTTCGCCGGTCATAAGGCTGCGGAAGAACATCAGCAATACCGTAGTGATCAGAAATTCGAGGATAATGATGGTAAGGGGGATAAACAGCCGCTGGTTGATGAGGTAATAGCTGATGAAATCGGCGAGGATGAAAATGAAACTACCTGAAATGAGGATCAGTATGAATTTAAAGGTATCGGTTAGGCCTTCGTGCCTGTTAATGCCGATATATGAGCGGGTGGCTAAGAGGAGTAATACCCTCACAACTGTGATGGATCCCAGTACCATGGGTATTTCGGCAATCTCAGAGGCCGGGATGGAAAAGTTGAACCTCAGCAGGTAAGCCAACCATACGGCCAGAATGACGATTGCAGCGTCGGAGATTGAGAGCAGGTATTTGGGGAAAGGGCGGGACAAGGTCATGAGAATTTACGATTTACGATGTACAATTTACGATTATTAGCGTTCAGCGTTAGGGCGTTATTGCGTTCAGCGTTAGGCGTTTCTTAAAGAACTTGCCAGTGTCCGCCTTTGGCGGGGCCGATACGTATGATTAGATTCCTTTTCTTCAAAGTTGTTATTTGTTTTTCAATCGCCCGCGTAGACATGGCAAGTTGTTTTGCCAGACTTGCAATTGTGGTTTCAGGATTATTCTTTATAAGATTCAGGATTTTCTCCGAACTTTTCTCCGAACTTTTCTCCGAACTTTTCTCCGAACTTTTCTCCGTGTATTCAATTTTGTAAAAGATCACTGAAAAGAGGTGCCCACGGCTTTCAAAGACGGGTTCCGGCAAGTTTTCGTTTACGCATTCGCTTATTATCTTTACCGTTCCTCGCCCCCAGCTTTCAATAAATCCTGATTTGTAGAAAACATCGGCAAGCAATGTGTTGCGTGGTTTTGAAAGATGGTCTCGTTTCAGGTCTTCAATTTTAATTTCATCAGGCAAAATTCCTTCGTTCATGACCATTAGTTTGTCATCATAAACCCGGATTTGAACAGCTGAAGTAGTCAGATAATTTCTATGAATGATGCTATTCAATATTGCCTCCCGTAAGGCATTGTAAGGGTACTCCAGTTTTTCGCGGCGATGTATTCCTTCGTAGGTAATAGGGCTTAGGAGGTACTTTGTTTTCAGCATACTCAGCGTTTGTTCTATTTGCTGAAACAGGTTTCCCCCGACAATATCACTGGTCTGGATATCTGCATCAGAGATAAACTTTCCAATTTTTATATGTGCCTGCATGAAAAAGTGTTGCGGATTTTTGCCAAACAGCAAAACTGCAGCCCTCTTAAATTTTCCGTTTTTAAGCAGGTTTAATTTATCAAGAATAATCAGTGGGTTGGTTTCAGTTGCGACATAGGGCAAGCGATCAGTTGCAAGTTTTTTAAATTCTTCGATGGTTGTCAGATTTACATCCTCGAAAGTAAATGAATCTTCAATAACATCATCCCATGATCTTCCAAATTTTCGTAGTAAAAACTCGGTCAACGAATTGCCTGTCAATTCCATATTTGAACTGCCACTCCTAAAATAATACCGACCCCGTAAGGAGATAGGAACAGAATAGGCAGGAATATTGATTTCAAGAAAGCGATGGTCGTTTTCCTGTTTTTCATTAAGATTAACCGTAACCCCCATTAAGTCACGCGATTTGTTTGGAATTTCCACCATGAGCTGTCTAAAATTCTCAACGCCTGTCACACTTCCATCATCCTTGACCCCAATCAACAAAGTACCACCTGAAGCATTTGCAAAACCGCAAATCCATTTCAGATAGTCATCATGCCAATTTTGTTTATACTCAATGATTTGGTTTTCTGCCATTTACGTTGGCCTTATGGCGTTCAGCATTTATTTGAGCGAGCAATTTGCACAAGCCGCATTAATTGGAGCGAAGCAGTTCACATAAGCCGCATCAGGTAGAACGAAGGGAGCATTTTGTGTAAGCGGCATCAGGTGGAGCGTAGCGACACCGTAGCCGCGACGCAAAGATGCGACCGAATAGTGACACCGTAGCGGCATTGTGAAGCTGCGAGCTTTAGGGCTGATCGAGGGTTATGTTTTTGCGTATCGTAGTTTTATACCGCTTACCGATGTCGTGGCAATGTACTTCGAAAGTCAGCCCGTCTAAATGACGGATGATGTCGCGGATCTTCTCGAGGTCAAGTCTCGCATCAAACCAGGTGAGGTCGAATTCGAATATCTTAACCGATTGCTCGGGCATTACTTTCATGCCTTCACGAATGATAGAAAGTGTGATGTACCCCGTGTCCTCATCCACCAGCGGTAAAAAATCAGTAATGGATCCTGAGACCTTATTGTCTTTTGAAACGAAGAATTTAGAAATGAAGAAGGGGCTGTTACCGCTGTTCAGGAGGCGCAGTGAGATGCTGTTTTCGGTGACTCCGTGCACCAGGACAGGTAAGGGTTTGATGGTGTCGCGATAGAATTTGAAGAACAAAAAGACCGAAAAAGCGCTCATCACAAATGCCGCCACCGACAAAAAAATGGTGAGGATCACCAGGAAGCGGAGGTCGACGGGGAGGGAGGGAACGGCAAGAAAAAGGTTAGTTTGTATCATGAGTGTAAGGTAAGAAAAATGTACAATGTACGATTGACAGTTTCAGGTTTCAGGTTTGTGCACTAATCAAAGTTTCGCTTCATCAATTTTTAATATGTTTTTCCTGATCCAATACCTCAGCAATGGGTCGATAAGGACGGGTTGTGATGCTGGAGGGCTGACTTTAAATAGAGACAACCATCCTTTTTTCATGGGCAAAGAGTCTGCGGCAATGCGGGCCCCCTTTTTTTCATGGCTCAAGGTTTAGGAATTTCTAATTGTTTGCATATCAAGACACATAGATCCTCATCAATATCGGGATGCCGTGGTATACTTGTTCGTTTTCCATTTACATGATTCATATACTTATCATGTTTACCACCATGTTTTACAAAACTACTTTATGTTCATTCAAGTACTTTATAAACCTTATCCTTTTCATCGGGTCAGGCAAATGATAATTCCTCTTCCAGCAGCATCTCACCCTCCGGTAGATATTGTTCCCGGATATCTTCCAGATAAAGTTCAAGAGAATCAACTATATTTACTTTTACCTCCTCAACTGTTAGCCCTTGGGTAAAAACGGCAGGTAATTCCTTTAACTGCCCGATGAGGTAACCACTTTTACCTTTTTTGATTACTATTGTGAGTTTCATGATACTGATTTTAGATTCAAGTTTGGCTCCGCTTCCTGAAGGGTTTTTTTGAATTTGGCGAAGGCTGGTTTCCCGAATATAACGCCTATTCCGGTGAGTATCCCCAGGAAGATCATGATCAAAATGATATTGCTGCTTGAACTGGTTTTTACTGCATCAGATGGCGGCTCAATGATGGTGAAAACAGGGGTGTTTTCCTGCACGTTGATTTTGGCTTGTTCGAGCAGCTGAGACAAACTGTTATATACATTGAAAGCTAGGTTATATTCGGCCTGTAGGTTTTCTCCCTGGGCAAGTGCGCTCGACTGTACCACATTCTGGTTACGGTCGCGGTAGGATGCGAGAGTCTGCTGGGCCTGCTTATATCTTTTCTCAGCGTCGGCATGCAGTCCTTCAATAAATTCACGGTCGTTCTTGACCTTGCGCGTGCGATAATCGATGATATAGCGGGTAAGAGTGTTTACAACCGAACCGGCCAGATCTTTTGCCACCATCGGATCTCCGATATTTACGGTGATCTCCAGTAAATTCACCGAGCCTTTCTTGATTTCAGCCTTGATGCAACTGCTGATGGCGCCGATTTTCGATTTTTCTTCGGGTGTAAGTTCCAGAGATGCCGAATCGGAGGAAGCCGGTCCCATGATGGATAACCTGAGACCTGGAACCGGAGAAGTATTCGGGAGTATGGAAGCCGGCGCGCGCTGGTGTGAGGTCATTTTTGTGGTTTCGGCTTTCTTTTTTCCTCGTATAGCGAGAAGAATGGTTCCAGGAAGTCCGATGCTGTATTTCATGAGTATGCCTTGCAATGTGGTTCGTGGGTGTTTGTCGAAATACTGCGACAGGCTCATTTTCGACCTGGTCTTTGAGTCGGTCACCTGCTGATTCAGAACCTCGAGCCTGAAGTACACACTCCCTACGACCAATGGGTAAAGTGAGGGGGTAAGCGCATCGGCTGATGCCGTAGTCGGAACCCCGGTCAATAACGATAGTTGTTTTAGTATGGCTGAATTAGCTGCCGGATTTGATCCGCCCGGCTCAACCAACAGGCTTACTTTCGAGGTATATTCCCTGGGGGATATGATCACAAGCAACACCCCCAGCACAAAGAATATGCCCGTTGCGATGAGGATGGTTTTGCGTCCTTTCCAGAGTTTCAAAACGATCTGCATCAGGTCGATTTCGGAGGAAGCGGTATCGGTGGGTTCTGTCATAAGCGTTCTGTGTTTTGCGTTGTTGTGTTCAGCGTTATGGCTTTTTGCCAATTGTTTTCAGAACCTGTTCTGCATTCAGTACCGGAATTTTTGATTTTTTAAAATCTTTCAGGTTTCGTGTGATGATAATATCCTGATTGTTTTCAATGGCCGTAAAATACTGCAATCCATCTTCAAAATCCTCAAAGTCATTGTCATTTAAGGCTAACCCTATAATTTTATCATCAAGTGGCAATACATCTGCTATTAACTTGAATTTTCGCAGGATAGCTTTTGCTTCATTCGCGCTCTTTGATTTCAATAAAATATAATTTGTATTTGCAAAAGTCAAAGAAGAAACACTGAGTGTCAAGTATTTCTTATCAGCCAGCGAAAATAAATTTGCTGAGTCAGAATAATATGGTTCTCTTTTCGCCAACAAATCAATTACGATATTGGTATCCACTAAAAGCTTCTTCATTTGTATTTTTCGATAAGATAATCAGCGTATTCTTTTCTATAATTAAAACCTTCAGGCAATTCAATTACTCCGCTTAAACTCTCAACCAATGGCGTAATTCCGATATTTCCTGATTTTTGCTCAGTTACTGAATCAAGATATGATTCAACCATCCGCGATAAACTTATCTTGTGGTTTTGGGCATAAGTTTTAGCTCTTTCAATCACATTTTCATTGAGCCTTAAAGTTAGTTTTGTATCCATACTATTTGTTTTGCGTACAAATATATGCAAATTATACGTCAATTGCAATGGCTCGCATTACATAATGTTATTGCGTTTTGGCGTTCTGTGTTAGAGCGTTTTGCGTTATTGCGTTATTGCGTTTAGCGTTGGGGCGTTTATTTTTTTGCGGGGACGACGATGGTGGCGCCGGGTTCGATTTTGGGGAAGCTGTTGATAAACAAAAATCCCCGTTTGGTGCCACATACAGAGCCATTAGCGTTGATCACATAAACGCCCGAAGGTTTTGAGCCGGATGCAAAGCCACCGGAGTGGTGCACGAAGTACCTGAGTTTTTTGCCTTTATAATAGGGCATAGTTGTTGGATAGGAAACGGCTCCTGTGACTTTTATCGTTTGTATATCCCCCGGAATTAAAAGGCTGTCACCCGGCATCAAATACAAATCCTTGTAACTTCCGGGTTTTTTCATGATGTACTGAAGATCAATGGGAATCTGTGCAAATGTCTTATTTTTTCTGATTGGTTTGAGGTAAATATTTCCTTTTTTATCTCTCATTTTGGTATAATCTCCGAGCAAAAGGCTATCGGACCCCTTAAAAAGTTCTTTAACCAAAAAGTCAAGATCAACTGTCGCCGTAGTGTCAATTCCATTATATTGTGAAGGGATAAAAGAAGTTTTCCTGATGAGGCTTGCTCCTTTTACATAAGCCTGGGGCGTGATGCTTCCTGCACGTTTGATGAGGTCTGAAATCCGGTCATTCTTTGTTACTATGCTGTATTTGCCCGGAAATACGACTTCTCCTCCGATACTTACAAGAGTTTTGGGACTATAGCCGGGAGACTGGCGAATAGAAACAACATCAAATGGTTTCAGGCTGAAACCGGAGGCTGAATCGGAGAGCCTTAAGTCTTCGCTGATCGGGAACTGATAAATTGAAGTAATTTGGGCTACAGGTTTTGTTGCCGTATCGCTTTTGACTCGACGGGCAATTTCCACCCTTGCACGGGAGGCAGATTCTTTAAACCCACCTGCCTTCAGGATAAAGTCACTTATGGTCATGTTCAGCATAAAGGGGTATTTCCCTGGCTTTCGCACTTCACCTTCTATTTGCAGCCAGTATTTTTCGTGCAGATCGGAGATGGGTGCGATGTTTACCACATCGTCTTTCAGCAAAGGAATATCCTTCTGCTGTTGCAATAGCAGGGCCAGGTCGACAGGGATCACCTCTGTAGTCATATCGTTACGCAGGCGATAGATATTTATTCGGGTAGTAAAGGCATCTCCCTTCAGGCCGTCAGCCTTGCGGATCAGTTGCCTGAGCGTACCCGCGCTATCGAGAGCGAACACTCCCGGGCGGTAAACGGCGCCGCGGATCTCGACCCGGTTCTCGAATTTGTCGAGGATGTCATCGATCACCATTTCATCGCCGTTCTGAAGGCGGAAGGTATCCTGCTGTGAGGCCGGGATATCGAGAACTTTGCGCTGGGTGCCGGTTTTACGGAATACCTTGATCCGCTGTGCATAAGCCTTGCTGGTAAAACCGCCTGCAAAATAAATGAGGTCTTTGAGCGATTCGGTGGATTTCATGTCGAACAGACCGGGGCGTTTAATTTGTCCGCTGATATCGACCCTAAGCTGATAGGGTGCAATAAATACCACATCGCCGTCTTCAAGCCTTATATCGTCCTTCTGTTCCCCCTTCAGTAAAAATTCATAGAGGTCGAGTTCTGCCTGGGTTTTATTGTTCCTGATCACCTTTATATCACGGAGAGAGCCGTTCACCGACGGGCCGTTTGCAGCGTAAAGGGCGTTGAACACGGTGGCCAGAGATGAGAGCGTATAGGTGCCCGGCATCGAGATCTCGCCCACGAGGTTCACCTTGATGCTGCGTACGGAACTAAGGCTGACTTTGATGAAGGAATTTCCGGTGCGCAATCCTGAATAAATTGCGCTTAGCTCCTTTGTGATCTTTCCGGTGGCCTCTTCGATGGTCATGCTGCTGAGATAAATGGGCCCCAGGCTGGGAATAAGGATGCTGCCTTCAGGGGTGATCTTTAGCCGGTAGGTGGCCTGGGAGGCGCCCCAGATGTCAATGATGAGATCATCGGCCGGGCCGAGACGGTAGTTTTTCGGGGTGGGAATGTTGATGCTGGGTTCGAAGGTAAGGTTGTCGGTGGTGAATAACGAAAATCCGAAGTTGCGGGAGCTTCCGTCGGTCACGGCGCCTGAGGTGGAGGTGGTTCCGGCCATAGCACTTGTAAAACTCCTAGAGCGATCGCTGACTTTTTTCGTGACTTTGTTCCTCGAAACCTTCAGTGAATCAGGTTCATTTTGCTTGTTTCCTTTGGCTTTAACTCCGGTAGTGATCTCAATGGCAGGAGGAGGTGCATCAATATCTTCCACGACCTGGGCCAGGCCGGGCAGGCTGAGGGCCAGGAGGAGGGTGATTATGCCGGAAATAAAAAGGAAGGGGGTTTTCATGGGTGATGGCGTTAGGCGTTTAATAAAGCGAAGCAGTTCACATTAGCTGCCTCAGGTGGAGCGAAGGGAGCATTTTGCGTAAGCGGCCTCAGGTGGAGCAAAGCGACACCGTAGCCGCGACGCAAAGATGCGACCGAATAGCGAGACCGTAGCGGCGTTGTGAAGCTGCGAGCGTTAGGCGTTTTTTCGTGAAATTAGAAAATGTAATGTAAATTTGGAAAATTTTTTGAATCAAAATAAATTAATCCAACAAATTATGATTAAACAAATCGTGATTTCAGTCTCCATGTTGCTATTTATTATGATGGCACCCCTGCCAAGCATTGCTCAGTGCTTCACTGCCAACACGGCTGTTGGACCGGGTGAATATCTTGCCTATGATGTTTCATACCAGATTGGACCTGTGTGGACGAACATCGCCCTGGTTACCTTTTCGACAGTACAAGAGATTCAGGGCGGCAAAGAGGTATTGCATATGAAACTTAACGGGAAAACCTATCCTACCTATGACCATTTATTCAAGGTACGTGATTCCTACGAATCATGGATTGTGATGCAAACCTGGCAACCAGTAAGGTTTCAGCGTTATACGCTGCATGATGATAATACGGTGCTGCTGACCCAGTTTTTTTACCCGGCACAATCCTTCTTTTTATATAACCTCAAGACCAACGCCGGCCCTGTGACCAAAGGACAATTACCGCTGCAAAAATGCTTCAACGACATGGTTTCCTCGATCTATTATCCGCGAACACTCGAGATTGAAAACCTCAGGCCTGGTACGGTCATCCCGATATCCGCTCTTTATAATAATGATCCCACAACATTGCGGATGGTGGCTCAGGGCAAGGGCCTCATAACAGCCCGGGACGGGAAATTGTATCATTGCCTCAAATTCATTATTAAAATGAACAGTACCGTGAGTTTGTTTAAAGAGAATTCTGACCTGGTTGTGTGGTTTACTGCTGATAAAAACAAAATTCCCGTTTACATAGAGGCTACTCTTAAAGTAGGCACCGTGAAGATCTATCTCAAGGATGCGAAGGGAATGAGGAACCCGATGACTGCTCTTTTGAGTAAATAAAAGGCGTTCTGCCTTTGGGCGTAGGCACGTCATAGCTTCGCCCTTTCAATCCCATCAGAAGATAAGACATATTGTAATTGTTACAAAAATAGTATAAATATGAAACGACAATAATAGTTGATCATTTTTATACCATATCATTTGCCTTACACCCTCTGCCAAATCAGTTAGAAACAATCCGGAACCCTATGCCGTAATTAATAACTTTTGGACTATAACAGGAACGATAGGCCGAGCGGCAATGCCTCGCGAAGCAATACCAGCTGCCACCGCGAATCACGATGCAAGTTCCCGATTTTATCCCTTTAGGATTGGTTTGCACGCCGGGCAAATAATCGCCATACCAATCACTGCACCATTCCCATACATTACCATACATATCGTACAAACCCCAGGCGTTGGGAGCAAAGCTGCCCACCGGGAGTGTTTTTTGCAAGTTGACGCCTTTCAGGCAAGCGGCATAAGGATTATTTCCGTTGTAGTTTGCCTGATCGGTGTTCAGGCAGTTTCCTGTGCTGAAAGGAGAATCGGTGCCTGCCCTGGCTGCATATTCCCATTCGGCTTCTGTGGGTAATCGGCAGCCCATCCAGTTGGCAAAGGAGTTGGCATCATCCCAGCTTACATTAATCACCGGGCGTTTGCCTTTGCCCCAGCCTTCATCGTATGGAATAATTCGGCCCGTAGCTTCGCAAAACATGATGTACTGGTCAAACGTTATTTCGTACTTGCTCATTTTAAATGCGCTAAGCGTCACCTTGTGCCGGATCTCGTCGTCGAAGCGGTCAGTTTCCGTTGCCGGGCTGCCCATCATGAAGGTTCCCGCAGGGATGTTGACCCAGTCGATGGTGGGTTTTTGGGCAATAACAGTACTACTTATTAAAACAGCCAGTAAAAGAGTGGTTATTTTTGATAACATCCGGGATAATTTCGGAATGAGTTTTTGCGTTCTGCGTTAATGCGTTAATTTGAGCGAAGTAGTTCACACGAGCCGCATCAGATGGAGCGAAGCGAATCGTAGCGGCGGTGTGAAGCTGCGAGCGTTAGGGCGTTAATGCGTTCTGCCCCTCGCCCCAGGCGTTCTATACTATTTCAATCGCTTTTTCAATCAGGAATTCTTTGATTTCGCTTTCCGGCATCGTTTCTGCCAAATATTCAAGGCTGATCTCCTCTTTTTTGTCTTCAGGAGTATACCAGAAAAGTGCACTTTGTTCCTGGATAAATTCTTTTATTTCAGGCGAATGCATACCTGTCTTTTGATCACCGTCGGGGAATAAGCCAATCACAAATATACATTTTTCCTGTCATAAATCCAACCCCCGACCTGAGCCCCCTGCCCTGTGTAACGTTACTGCGCTCTTCGCTTTTTTATCCATTGCTGAAAGAATGGGTCATCAATCGCATATTTGTTTTCTGTTTTCATGATGAACCCGCTTTGCATCAGCCGTTTCAAACTGCTGTATACGGTACTTGGCGCTCCAAGGTCAAACTTGCGATAGAATGCTTCTGATAAGGGCGTTTGGTTTGATACTGTTAAACCTATGAGCAGTTTTTTATCCGTTTTGTTGAATGCATTCCAGATGCGCTCATAATCCATATCATGAATCCGCACCAGCTCATCTATAGATTGGGCAATGGGATCATCAACTTTATCATTTTGCGAAAGGATTTCCCAAACAACAAAGGCCATTTGCTGTGTATAATATGGATGGCAGTCGGAGAAATCGAGAATACCACTGCTGATGGATTTAATATTTCCAGATATATCGATGAAACCGCCAGCCAGATATGCTAGAAAATCATTTCGGGGTATTTTTCCCAATTGCATAAGCATCCCGAAATGATAGAACGGGGATTTTTTCTTCTCGAAAATATTTCTGATCAGTGATTCCTGGCTGCCAAGAAAAATATAATTAACATGCTGGTGATACTGTATGACCGACCGTAACTGACGGGTCAGGTTGGGATCAATTTGCTGCGCCTCCTGGAATTCGTCGAAAACTACGATGGTTCTTTTTTTTTCGTTGCTCAGCTTTTCAACCAGGTTTAACACATCTTCCAGCATAGGCATTGGTGATGATGCCGGCTGGAATGTGATATCCACTTCATTGCTTACAGGATTAACCGATATTGTGGGGATAATCCTGAAGTGTTGCACAAACTGCCTGATTTTCTCGAATGGATAAACACGATATACTCTTTTGAGTAATTGTGCTGCAAAATCTTCAATGCTGGTAATCAGTTGCAGGTCAAGAGCAATAACTGGCCGGTTCAGTTGCGAAGTAACCTTGAAAATCAAGCTTGATTTTCCAAATCTTCGCGGACTGATTACAATGAGATGGTTGCTACTGCTTATGATTGATTTGACCTTTGCAATTTCATTAGTCCGGTTGGTAAAGTATGGTCCTTCAACAATACTTCCAAATTTAAACGGATTCCTTTTCATCGATTGCGAGATTATTCGTTGCGAATATTTTCGCAAAGATACTTATTGATACAATTGCGGGGATTCAATATCAGTCATATTTATGTGTGAAATGGTATTCATCCTTTATTGTAGCGAAGCAATTTGCACAAGCTGCCTCAGGTGGAACGCAGTGACACCGTAGCAGTGGTGCAAGATTGCAAGCGACAAGCGACACCGTAGCAGCGATATGAAGCTGCGAGCGTCAGGTTACTTTTTCTTGCAAAACTTCTCATAATTATTTGGTGCATCTTTATCCCCCATATTCATGGCTGTCTGGAAATCAGCACAGGCAGAGGCAGTGTTACCCAACATTTGTTTATTGACGCCCCTCATATTGAGGTAACCAGGTTTGGACGGATCTAAGACAATGGCCCGTTCAATGTCGTTCAGGCTAAGTTGATATTTTTGAAGGTAGAAATAACAGAAGGCCCTGTATTCAAAAGCTTGGGCCACGCCCTGTTCCTTGTCGATGAAGGCAGAAAAGTATTTTATGGCATTGTTATAATCTTTCCGGTTAAATGCCACCATTCCATTATTAAAAGGTTCCTGATTTTGTTGAATTCTGAATTTATTGCTAAGGCCTGACTGCTGTTTATAGATGATATCGGAGATATCCTGATTGTTTTTACTGTTGAACTTTATATGATCATCCAGCACCTTCAATGCTTCTTTCAAATTGCCTTTCATTTCATAAGCGCTGCTCATCAGGCTGATATTCCCTGAGAAATAAGGTTTTAAACTGTATACTTTCTGAGTATATTTCAATGCGCTGTCGGGTTGGTTCATCTTAAGGAAAGCCATCGCGATGAAAAACTCCTGACGGGTATCGTAAGGACTCGAGTTGTCTTTTTTCAGGAGATCGATAGCCTGCTGATATTTTTCCTCGGTAATAAGGTAACGGCATTTTGAAACTGCGATGGGTTCCCCTTCAATGTTAATGTCAGGGATAGCCGGGAAGCCCTTCATAAATACTTCAGATGGAGTGGTAAGTGTTCCTGCGTTTAGCTCCTGTTTAGCAATGCGTTGTAACTTCAGGGATTCGAAGTTCAGGTAGAAAATATAGATTGAACCAAGCATGAGCGCAATGAAAAGAAAAACAAGCGCGGCGGTTTGATTGTTGAACGTTTCGCTTTCTGGCGTTTTGCGTTTTAATAATGATATGGATGGGGCATAGGCGATGCCGGCACCGACGAAGATGGCAAAGAATGATATTATTTCCGGCCGGTCGGAGGGGAAGTTGAAAAAAGCATCGAAGAAATAACAAAACAGCCCAAATGCCGGAAGGAACAACCATTTGTACGAATCCTCCTCCCCTTCCTTCGCCTTGAAAAATGCCTGAATGAAATTGGCGAAGATTAAAATAAAAATACCCAGAAACAGCGCTCCGCCAAAAACACCTGTATCAGCAATCGTTTCAATAAAATCGTTGTGGTTTTTATACATAAAGATGTAAGCCCCTGTGGTTGGGGTTTCGTATTTCAACACCTCAACTTTCCAGTTTCCTGTCCCAATACCAAGCAGTGGATTTTCCTTGATCAGCTTTAAAGATCTTTCCCATGTTTCAACCCGCTGACCTCCACCTGCTGCTTCATTTGGTGAAATACTTTTCAACCTTGAGATAAAATCAACAGTATACATCCTTTGGGCTGACTTGGGATATAAATATTTTATTCCAATTGAAAATAGAAAAAAAACAAGAATAATCGCTGCCGCTGAAAAAATCGTCAGCCTTAATATCTTGCGTCTTTCATTATTTCGAAAATACCTGATAAACGTGAACGACCCATATATGATTATTAAAAAAATAGCTCCGATATAAAATGTCCGGGTACTCATAAATAATGTCGCTATAAAAGCTACAAAAAGGGTAAAAGCACCCAACGCTTTCATCCAACCTTTGCCGAATGAAAAGAGCCAAAGCACAAAAGCTATCTTGACAAAAATTGCTGCTGATAAAATATTTTTATTGGAATAGATCGATTTTATTTCTCTGATATTTTGCTCCTTCCCTTCCAAAAAATTAGTAACGAGATGGTAAAACACAGTAAAACTGTCAAAAATCAGCATTAAAGCCATTGAGATAGAAACTATATAGACGTATCGTTTGTCGATGCGAAATAAGATTGAAATGATATATGCTGATGAAAAAATGGTGACTAGTTTCGAAAAATTGATGATGGATTCATTGATGTTGAAGGCCTTGAAAAATGACAGGAGTGATACAAGGAGAAACAGGGTGTAAATAAATCCTATCCATGTACGAAAAAACGACCAGTGAAAGTCCTCTCCTGGTTTCATTTGATTGCCAATCAGGATTATTGCATAGGCACACAGGTTAAGTATGGCCAGCGAATAAAATTTAGGGCCATTTGAATCAAGCGTGTTCAAGTTCGGTGTCAACACGGTCACAAACGCATATCCCAACAACACCAAACTATAAATAAGGTTAAGCCCGGGCTCCTTTGGCTTTGAATTCAAAGGTTTCTTTGCAATGACCTTGACTGCTGATTTAATGTGCTTTTGTTTCATGTTTCATTTTCTTTTTGTCACGCAACACGTGTCACGTTTTTATTTCCATTCACTACCTGCAACACTTTTGGCCATGCCCGGTAAATAAAATATAACGGACTCACCCTGATGCCGTTTTTTTTAAAAGCTTTATAACAGTTGATATTTCCGCTAATTCTCTTTCTCAAGGTTCCGCTGCTTTCTCCACCCTGTCGCATTTTTAAAATAGGCCTTGGGAGGTAACAGGTGGAAATCCTGTTTTTCTCCAAAAATCGCAGCATCAGTTCAAAATCGGCGGAGACTTGTAAATTCGTATCAAACAATCCTAACCGCTCATAAATCTCTTTCCTTACAAAAAAAGTGGGATGCGGCGGATGCCAACCCTTAGCAAATGAGCCAGGTCTGAATTCCTTTGCATGCCAATATCTCAAAATCTTATCGGTATTGGTGGCGCTCACATAAAACAGGTCGGCATACAGGCTGTCTGATCCGGTTTTCGTCATCAGGTTGGCCACATCCTGCAACACATTTTTATCGATATACAGGTCATCGGAATTGAGAATTCCAATTACGTCGCCTTTGGACAGCATGATCCCCTTATTCATGGCATCGTACAAACCCCGATCTGGTTCTGAAACAAGACATGAAACGCAGCCTGGCTGTGATTTAATCAAGGCAACTGTATTGTCATCAGATTTGCCATCGATTATAATTTGCTCAACATCCGGGTAAGATTGTCCCTGAATAGAGTGAATACAATCCGAAATGGTATGAGCGCTGTTGTAGGTGGGGGTGATAATGGAGAATTTCATTTAATCTCGATTATCTCATTTAAATATAACCCCATGACCCGGTAAAAGAATCTTTTCATCCAACTAAATTTCAAATTTATGGTTGCATATTTATTTGAATCAATGCCATATGATTCAACTTTAGTTATATAGGAAAGATAAATGTCCTGCAGAACATTTTTTACTGATCCGAAATAATAAATGGTATTCGCATTCCATTTATTATTTTCGATTTTCTTCAAGTATGAGAAATGATAAATAACCAGGGGAGCATCATTTACATGGAATTTTCCATCAATGTTCCGGAAACAGTAGTTTGCGATGTTCCAGGGTGCCGTATCTACACCAATATTTTCAATTATTTTAACTCCATTATATTTGCTTTCCCACCCATCTAAAAATATCTGATCAGAAAAATATTTCAGATGATAACCCGGGATGCCTTTATACCAGTTTGTACAATCATATTGCCAATCCTTTAAGCATTTTATTGAAGTTTCGTCATTCCGGAAAAAATTTACGCCGACATTGTATCTGCCATGATTTTTAGACAGGATTCTATATATTGGTGTAAACCGATGTGAGCAATAGGCAATTGAAGCTGCTCCCACCTCCTTATACAAAACGTCGAGTGAATTAAACACAAAAACATCAGCATCCAGGTAGAGCAGCAAATCGATTTCGGGGTTTTGCTCCAGGATATACAAGCAAATATTGGATGTTGCTGAAAAATAATATTGCTTGTTATCCTCGAATCGGTCGATGGAAGTTTGAAAATAGTCATTGTATTCCTGAAATGAAATTAATTTCAGGTTAGCCTCGTTTAACCCCTTCAGATAGTCAAATGTTTTATCATCAAATGTCAATACATAAAAATCAAATTCATTGTGAAACCGTTTGATTGAATGAAAAAGAGCCAGGCCCCTGGGTAAAAAATTGTAATCGAAATAGGTGCAGATATGTTTTTTATGCGTCATGTTCTTTGATCAAAATCTGCAAAAAAGCAGTATCAGATAAGCGGAAATTTATTCATTACATCACAAACGATGTGAATATCTTCCTCTGTATGTCCGAATGAAATAGGCAAACTCAGTGTTGTATTGTGAATTTTTTCTGAAATCGGAGTTTCTATGTGATCGATTATTCCTTTCATCGCTTCTTGTTTATTGGGAGAAACAGGATAGTGAATTTCACAATGAATATTCTTTTCCAGTAGAAATGATTTCAGCTGATCGCGATGATTGAGCCGGATATTGAAAATATGAAACACATCAAAAAAACAGGGTTGGTTTACAGGTTTAATAAATTGATCATTCAGCTTTGCCAAATAGATCTTAGCTAATTTTCTTTTATGTTCATTAATCTGATCCAGGTGCCTGAGTTTTATGCGGAGAAAGCCCGCTTGAATCTCATCAAGTCTCGAATTGACACCGATCACTTCATTGTAATATTTTATCCTGCTGCCATAATTCCTTATCGCTTTGGCTTTTTCATAATCCTCGCTATTCTTCATGCAAAGTGCACCCCCATCACCAAGCGCTCCAAGATTTTTTGTCGGGTAAAAGCTGAAAGCGCCAAAATCACCAAAATTTCCTGCTTTCTTACCATTGATCGCTGCCCCGTGAGCCTGGGCACAATCTTCGATAACTTTTAAATTATGGCGTTGCGCTAATGGGAGGATACGATCCATGTCGCAGCATTTACCATACAGGTGAACTGGCATGATGGCCCTGGTATTGACCGTAATTTTCTCTTCAATCAAGGCAGGGTCAATGTTATAGGTATGAATATCCGGCTCAACCAGAACGGGTTTTAATCCCTGGTTTACTATGGCCAGGATGGTTGCTATATAGGTATTAGAGGGAACAATTATTTCGCTTCCCTTTGGGAATCCGCAAACTTGCAAAGCGATAACCAATGCATCCAACCCTGATGCCACTCCTGCACAAAAATTCCCTCCCAAATAATCAGCAAACTCCTTTTCAAAATAGGATACATTTTCACCTAAAATAAACCATCCGGAATCGAGTGTTTTACTAAAGCTTCTTTTATAATCCTCAATGAACGGTTGGTTTGTCTTAATTAGATTTTCGTAAAATATTTCCCTATTCATAGGCGTCAAAAATATAGTCATCCAGGTCAAAATATTCGGAGGCAAAAACCATAAGAATAGAATCTTTTGAAAAATTGTCCATCTGATGATAATCTTCGGGTAAAAGGATTAAACATTTCGAGGGTGAATCAAGTTGAAATTCTTCAGGATTCATATCAATGCCTCCCTGGTTAATGATCCTGCAACTTCCCTTTATCGAAATCGCGGCCTGGATCGTTTTCTTGTGCCGGTGTTTTCCCCTGACCGAATCATCCACGCCATAAATGTAAAAGACCCTCTTTATTTCAAATGGTAGAACCTTTTCAATTACAGTCAGATTGCCCCTTGCATCAGCAAATGTCTTCAGATCGATAAGATAGGCCATAAATAATTTCTATTGTAACTGTTTCTTTTTCCTGAAAAGAAAACCCTTCATCTTTGAAGGGATGTTAATATGCTCATCGACCTCGAATTCATAAATAAGATCGTACCCGGGTAAAAAAAAGTTTACAAATTTATTTTCATTAAAAAACCAGCAGGGATATTTCGCTTTATATATTTTTTTGGGAACCTTTTGGAGGGTCAATTTATCCTTGCCCTCAGGAACGAATGTAGTTCTATCGATTAAAATATATTCAACATTTGAACGGAATATTTCCTCAAGAATCCTGAAAGGATCTTCCAGATATTGCAAAACGCTTGACAAAATCAATAAATTTATTGGATAGGTCTGTAAACATTCTTCGATCGTATAAAAATAATGCAGTTTTTTCTCAGCAAATTGCGCTTTTCCCAAATCAACAAAATGGTGTTGTTCGACTATACACCAGTTAAAGTCCCTAAGAGATTCTAAAAATAATTTGTTTTGATAAAAAGAAGAACCCAGTGAACCTCCGAAATCCAGGATGTTAACTTTATTCTCCTTTTGTGTTGCCACCCAAAGAATGGCTGCCAGAAGTGGATAAGAGTAAAGGATCTCGCTAAAATTTACCGAATCTCTTTCAAATGGGAATCTACCCTGTTTAACATTTAAAGTGGCAGATTTTACTTTCTCCAAAATCATTTCCGAATTGTAACCAGAACACAATTGACTTGCTTCCTCCCAAGATTGGTATGATCCATGCCATCCATAAAACAACCCGATTATTTTTCTCAATAAAAAGGGTGGTGTAAGGTCCTTTACTTTGGATTTAAACGACATTTTTCGGTTTTATATCTTGTTGATAAGTCAAACCAAAGACCCAAACAATTATAAAAATAATTGTTCCGGTAAGCCCCATAATGTTATCTGTAAAATAAGAGGTTGAAAATAAATATATAGAAGTTAAAATTGAACCAAGAGCAATAACTCTGCACAATAAATCATTTTTTGACCTTAAATGTGCCATATGCACTTTAAGGATTTGAAAAAAAAGAAAAGTAAAAACTAACACACCCGGAAACCCAAAAACAAGTACAATATTCGTAAAACTATTGTCGAAGGTTGGGTAAAGGGCAAATTTATTATTTTGATAATCGCTATCACTGGTGATGTGCCAGGAGAATCCTGTACCAAATATTAATTTTTTCTTAACAATATAATCAACCGTATTAACCAGAATCGCAGTACGTGATGTAACGCTTCCTCCTCCGGGGGATTTTTCAATATTAACAGATGTTTGAATCATGTCGTGGATATAGTTGTTATTATGTTTTAAGAAATAATAACCACCGGATAGGCATAATAAAATAAAAAATAAAATAATTGAAAAAAACAATTTTCTATTTTTTCTAATTTGATAAACAAAATAAATAATTGCAATAAATAAACAGAAGAAAAATGACACCAAAACACTCCTGTGAAATTGTATTAAAACACCTCCGGCCAGAATTAACATGAACAATATATCGATTATATTTATCTTTCTTTTTATAACAACTTCACCCATTTTGATGAAAAAACCCAAGGCAATGATAGATCCCGTGAGGGAATAAAGTCTCCATTTCGTGGTAATTGACTCTCCTCTGGAAATAATAACCGTTCCGGTCGACTCATTAAAAAATGAAACATAAAATTCTACTAAAGAACATAATATGGCCAGATATACTATAAGGACAAGGATTTTTTTAAGATCGGCCGGCGTTTTTAACAAGGCCAATAAAAAAAAGAATAAAAGGTAAATATGCATTCTTTTAACAGCATACAATAATTCTGGAACTGTCAGGTCTTTCAGAACAAAACAATCTATGATGGATTTAGCCAGAGCGATGAAGAATAATACAAAAAACAATAAAGAGGGTAATCGTAGTGAATTAAAATTTTTATAATTGAATGCTTTTAATTTAATGGCAATAACCACTACCATTGAAATTAACGTAATCAATTGAAGAATTCCCAGTAAATTGAAATTTCCCAAGCCTAATCCACCTTGAGGGAAAATTCCACACCCCTTTATTTCAACGAACAGAACAAATCCAATTAACAGGATATTCCAGGGAATTTTATATTTCACCTTTTGATACAGAATAAATAACTTCTTTTCTACAACGGAAATCATATTCGTCATTCAAATAAAGATGAATAGCTCCTTCTTTCAAACAGATCAAGGTATCCGCCTTCGGTTGCATTAAAAATCTGTATATTCTTTTTCGCGGCAGCGATGGACAAGCTTTTATAATTTGACCAAAGTTTAAGCATACTTTTCATTTCTGATTCGTATGAGGATAATTCGGTTAATGGGACAACTCCATGTTTATGATCTCTGACGATTGGCCCGGAATAAAAATGATGGTCAATACCCCTGTAGGCAAGGTAATCATGGTCAAAGCCAATCAAATAAATCGGGTTACATCCCATGTAGATTGCGAGTGCTAAGGCAATAGCGCTGCAAGACTGAAAGCCCTGCATTAATTTTGTCAGATCAATTTTTGGCGAAGGGGGTCCGGATGTGGCAATATAGTACGTTTGATCAAATGGTGTAAATAAATGCTTTCTATTTGCCTCATATCCCCTGAGCAAAGGTATAAAGAATGTACTTGACGGAATATTTGAAGTAATATTTTTCCAGAATTCCTTGATTTTTTCCTCATCCGTAAAAAAAGCTTTATCAATAACACTATGATATGTTGGTTGCCATTCTTTTACAACCGGATGTTTCCAAAATCCATTTACTGTAAAAGTTATTTCGGTTTTTAAAAGAGAAAGATCCTGGCTGCCTAAAGAAGGTCCATTCGCTATAATAAAACACCGATCACCTTTATGCTTATTAACAAGTTCACTATTTCTGACCAGGATTTCCTTTTCCTGTTTTGTCAGAAGGTCAGTATTTTGAATTTTATTAACAAATGTATCCAGTGAGCCGGATAACTTTTGCATATATCGGATTAATACGGTCCGGATTGCCGGCATCAGCATGAAACCATTCATTTTTCTGCTAATATGTTATCAAAAAGTTCCATATATTGAACCGCTATCTTGTTCCAGGTAAGGTGTGAGACTGTATCAGAAACTTCATTGCGTGAAAATCTTGACTGATGTAAGGATAATAAGCAGGTCTTAATTGCTTCCGCTGAATGGTCCTCAATAAATATCGAATTAACCGGGTTCAGTATTCCCCTTTCTGAGGCCAGGGGTAAGGTTTTCGGAATAATTACGGGCGTGCCGCAGGCAATACTTTCAAGATATACCATCCCAAATCCTTCGGAACTACTCGGAAGGATCATATAATCGGACTGATGTATCTGTTTCACCATTTCAGCAGGTTCCAGATAGCCCAAATATTCAAAATCTAAATTCGCCTTTAGTGCAGCGGTCTTCAATGCATCAATATCTTTTTCTGTTCCCCTTCCAATGACCGCATATCTGAAATTCTTTCTTCTTTCATCAGGAAGCTGGATCAAAGCCTCCAGCACTCTTTGCTGTCCTTTTAACTTGCTGATGTTCCCGATTGTTAATAGCCCTATTTTTGTAACCGGGTATGCTTGTGTAAGTCTTTTATTATAAAAAAAAACATTTGTATCAATCCCATTGTTGATAACCTTACCAGGTGCCAGGGGAGATCCATACAAATTATTCCATAATAATTTTACTGCTGTCGTTATAAAAATTATTGTACTTAATGACTTGACTTTTGTTATTTTTTGCTCTAGTTTTCGTTGAATCTGCCACCCCTCGAGGTTTTTGTCATGGCCCGTTATTCCGTGTATTGTTAAAATTATTTTCAAGTGATATAATTTTGCCAGTCCATTTAAAATGATGAAATTATTGACTCCATGTGCATGAATAATTTTCAGATCATCTGAATTTTTCCGGATTAGTTTATTAACAAGTAAAATCTTGGCCAGGGTGTTAAAAAAGTTGAAGGAATATTCAATTTTCAGTCGGATTGAATATAAAACGAAACTAATAAAATCAAGTGGACTTAAAATTGCAGTGATGAGGATCATTGATTTATTCCAGCCGAAAACATGCGTTGAATTAATTTTTATATGTTCCTTAAATATGTCAGTAGAGACAAATAAAACTTCATTTTTCGAATTCTGTTCATTGATGCTGTCAGCGATTTTCCAGATGACATAGGCCAATCCCGATGACTGACGACCACCAAGGTATGTTGGCAAATGTCCTAAAGTCAATATTTTAATTTTTTGATTCAACATGTCCAACAAAGAATTTATCTCTGATCTTCTTTAAAAAACCGCGCAATCCTAAAAACCCAACAACCATGAATGGGATTTGAACAAGTTAAATCCTGGATAACAATTTTTCACTGTATTTTCTGGATGAGTTGAAGTTTTCTATGGCTCGCAGGTACATTTGCTTTGAAGAATTGGCACCTGAAGTAATTGTATTACCGTGCAACCGCCAGGCCCCGATTTTTTCGTCAATAAATTCGATTTTGAATTTACCCGATACCGCAAACCTTTTCCACATATCCCAGTCGCCGCACCATTTTAAATTCGTGTCAAACAGTCCGATATAGGCCAATGCGGCCCGTTTGAAAAAACAAGCCTGGCATGGAATATAATCCCTCACATGCAACAATTTGGATTTATCAAAGGGGATTGCTTCGTGCCATGAAAGAAAGTTCCCATTTGCATCTACGTGTGCAGCATCGCCGTAAATTAAACCGGTTTCAGGGTTTTTCATTAGAAAATCCCCGATCCGGATCAAGGCATTCTCATAGTAATAATCATCTGAATTGAGCCAACCAATATAATCTCCTGTCGATAACAGGATCCCTTTGTTCACGGCATGATTTAATCCAAAATCTTTTTCACTGAGAACTACGTTAATTTGATCTTTATATTTTTCAATAATCTGTAAGGATGTATCTGTTGATCCACCATCGATGATAATAAATTCCAGATCGGGATAATTCTGATTAATTACACTCTGGATAGCCTGTTCCAAATAAAGGTCTCCATTGAAGACGGGCATTATTATTGAAATTTTCGGCAATTTAGCGTTTACATTAAAGGCCATACTTCTTCCCCATATATTCTGCAAGTTCCCAGTCTGATTCAGTATCCAGATCCATGGAATACAATTCACTCATCACATATTTCCTGATTCTTGAAAACTCATTCATGTGTTGATTTATCAATGAGTTGGAATTTATGATATAAATACTTCCATTGGTAAGCCAGATCTTTGGAGCATCCTGCCTGCGATGGAATTGCGCTTTTTTAGACTTTACCAGAAATCCCAGGTCATCTTCCTCAAATAAATTATAATATGGATTGGCCTTGGATTCAGCAACTGATACCACCATATCAATCTCTTCTGAATATAAAGCATCTGCCTCCAAAATTTGGCTTGTGGTCCTGAACGGGCTGGTAGGTTGAAGCAATATTATTTTTTGATAATCAATACCCTTCAGCTTATAATGATTTAACGCATGCAGAATAACCTCATACGAACCTGCAGTATCGGTTGCGAATTCACCCGGCCTCATAAAAGGAACTTTCAAACCATACGTTTCTGCTTTTTGCCTTATGATTACATCGTCTGTACTTAAACAAATATCTATGTCATCTGCGAGGGTGCGTGCAATGTCAATGGAATAAAATAATAATGGCTTCCCGTTAAGTGGCCTGATATTTTTATTGGGAATTCCCTTTGATCCGCCCCTTGCAGTTATTAAATACAATGTTTTCATAAAAGTTCGAGGAAACTTTCTATTGAATCGTTGCGTAACAACAGCAAAATCTCAACCGCTTCACGAAATGCCCCCTCTCCGCCTTTTGCAGCACATATGATATCCGCTTTGTCCTTAACAAGTGTAGACGCATCGCCCGTCGCAAAACTTAATCCAACCAATTGCATTACCTTTAAATCATTCAAATCGTCACCGATGTAAGCGATTTCATCCAATTTTATTTTTTTTGCATCAGCAAACTGATTTAAACATTCAGCTTTATTGGCGATCCCCAGGAAACAATGATTTATCTTTAGTTTTTCAGCTCTGCGTTTCACGATTTCACTGTGCTCTCCGGTTATAATTCCTGCCCCGATCTTAAAATGATTGAGCAGTGCTATGGCCGTTCCGTCGCGATGATTAAAGCTTTTCATTGCCTCTCCCTTTTCAGAATAGCTGGTACATCCATTGGTGAGGGTGCCGTCGACATCCATGAAAAAAAATTTGATTTTAAGGGCTTTCGAACCTGATAATTCTTTATTCGATATATCCATCATCAATAAATTCGTCTTTATTAAATGCCTTTTTTGTTTTTTTTCCCAAAAGTGCATAGTAGACTGTAGGGGAAATTCCGCCACCGGGACATTTGACAGTAAGGTTTGTTTCTGTTAATATTTCGCCTGATTGGATATTAACACCAGCAACAATACTGACTCCATATTTTATTCTTTGGGCCTCTTCCCCCGGCAGGATGTTTTTCTCATAACTTCCCAACCCCTTTTCAATACTTCTTGAATATTTAACAATGATCTCCAACCCCCTCGGCTCAACTGAGGCAGCATGGTCGGGGCCTGGCATGGTCCGGTCGAGCGTGAAATGTTTTTCGATCATGCAGGCTCCCAATGCCACTGCAGCAACCGGGAGTATGACTCCTTTGTCGTGCGATGAATACCCGACAAGAACCTTCAATTCGTCCTTAAACGTTTTCAACACATTCAGGTTGACCAATTCATCGGGACAGGGGTATAATGTTGTAGCCTGAAACAGGATGATTTTATCATTGAACTGCCTGATAAATTGAATGGCATTGGAAACTTCACTGAAGCTGTGCATTCCTGTCGACAGAATAACAGGCTTGCCAAATTGTGCCACATGTTTTAATAATGGAAAATGGGTAACGAAGGGAGAGGGGATTTTATGGATCGGAACTTCCAATTTCTTTTCAATAAAGTCAAAACTGGTAAAATCAAATCCGCTTATCAGGAAGGTTATTCCTGCTTTCCGGGCATAATCCTTTAACTCTAAAAATTGTTCATCTGAAAATTCCAGTTTCTTTTTATGCTCCCCATAGGTTTTACCAAAAGATCCCTCTTTTATATAGGGTTGATCAAGAAAATCCTTTGTATACATTTCATCGATGGTACGCTTTTGAAATTTTACAGCATTCGCCCCGGCAGCTTTCGCCTCTTTAATAAGTTGTTTGGCAATATCCAGATCACCGTTGTGATTAATCCCGACTTCAGCAATAATGTATAACGGATTTCCATCGCCTACTTTTCTATCATCTGAAATTTTAATCTCCATTTTGAAACTATTTAACGATTAGTCAACTTCTCAACAAACCACGAAGTGATTATGGCTGGCCGTGTGATCGCCGTTCCAACCGTCACAGCCCAGGCTCCCATTTCAATCGCCTTTTTTGCCTGCATCGGACTCCTGTACCTGCCCTCTGCTATTATTGGAACAGGCAGGGTTAACAGTGATTTTAACAATTTATAATCAGGTGTTGTCGGGACTTGTAATTTCTTTGTTTCAGGTGTATATCCGCTCAGGGTTGTCGCAATACAATCTGCTCCTGCTTCATAACAGGCCAAACCCTCATCAAAGGTTGAAACATCGGCTATGATACAACATTTGAATTCTGATTTTATTCTATGAATGAATTCTGGGCCACTTAACCTTTCCCTCTTTCTCATTGTTCCATCTATCGCAATAATCGTACAATTGATCTTTATTAGTTCCTCCACGTTTTTGAAAGATCCGGTAATTTTAACGTATCCGTCAGGAAAATTTGATTTCACCAAACCAATAACCGGTATATTCACAGTTTCAATGATTTTTTTTGTCTTTACAATCCCTTCACTCCTGATTGCCTTGGCCCCTGCATTTTCAGCTGCCTGGGCAAACTTGTTAAGGGTTTCGGGTGTATTAAAAGGGCTGGTATCTTCAGCCTGACACGAAACGATCAAACCATTTTTAATTGAGTTCAATAAGCGTAAATTGGTGCGAATCATTAGAGATGGATTGGTATTAATTTGTTTGATGGTTTTCCAGTTCATCTTTTATCATGATATCAAGGATATCATGGATGGTCAAATCGCATTCCCAACCAAGTTCTTCCCTGGCCAGTTTATTATCGCCGTATATGTCAATGATCTCATTCGGTCTGAATAAAGCTGGATCGACTGCATATCTGTCAATTGGGATATCAAGTGACTTAAAAACATATTCTACAATCGTTTTCAGAGAGGTACTTACTCCTGAGCAAATGATATAATCTTTTGGATCATCTTTCTGCAACATGAGCCACATTGCTTCCACATATTTTGGCGAATAACCAAAATCGCGTTTTATATTGATATTCCCAACATGCAGCATGTGCGATGGGTCATATTTGATTTTAATGGCTTCAATGATGACCTTTTTTATAAAAAAAGTGTGATCCCTCAGCTTGGATTCATGGTTAAACAAAACTCCGTTGCATGCAAATAATCCATAAGATTCCCGATAGTTCGCCACAGTCCAGAAAGCAGTTGCTTTTGAAATTGCATATGGGCTCAGCGGATGCATGGGCGTATCTAAATAAATGGGCAAATGCTGCACCTTCCCGTACATTTCGCTGCTGCTGGCCTGGTAGTATTTTGATTTCAATTCAAGGAACCGGATCGATTCCAGTATATTCAAAACAGAGGATACATTGTACTGCATCGTTCCTATTGGCTGATCAAAAGACAATCCCACAGAACTTTGAGCAGCCAGATTATATATTTCGTCCGGATTAAACTCTCTGAATATTTTTATACAGGATGAAAAATCCAGTAAATCACATTCCCTGACTACCATTTTATCGAAAATATTCAATTTTACCAGTCTCTTTACATTGTCAGCATGATTGTTCCTGGTAAGTCCAATAACCCGATAGTTTTTTTGAAGAAGGAACCTCGATAAATAGGCACCATCCTGACCGGTTACGCCTGTTATAATTGCTGTTTTCATTTGGTCTTTATCCTACCGATTTATAAATCCGGACTGTTTGTGCTGCTGTTTTTTCCCAGGAAAACCTTGTCAGTTGTTGATAACCCTTCTCCCTCATTTGCGACCGGAGCTCTTGTGATCCAAGGGCTTTACTGACAGTCTCCTTAATTGAATCTTTATTTGTTGGATCAAAATACAGGGCAGCATCACCCCCTACTTCGGGTAAAGAACTGGTGTTGCTAAGCAGTACCGGACATCCACAAGAAAAAGATTCCAGAACTGGAATTCCAAATCCTTCATACAGGGATGGAAAAATGAACATCATTGCATGCGTGTATAAATTTTCAATATCTTCATCATGGACGGCAATCTGGCGAACCTGATTTGTTAATTTACGCCTGTCAATCATTGCAGTCTCTTCAATGTTGAATCCACCTCCACCTGCACAAATTAATAAAAGACCTGGATTTTCAAGGAGCAGGTCAGCAATCGATTCAAGGAAGAGGGTGAAATTTTTATATAAATTCCTGGAGCCAACAAATAGGAGATAGTTTTCGTTAATCAATCGTTCCCGCTTTTGGTGCGACATGGATGAAGCAAGATAGATTACTTCAATTTTTTGTTCAGGGATTTTATATATCTCCACCATATCCCTTTTCGTACTTTCTGAAATCGCGATAATCTTCGAAGCTTTTTTAAATAAAATTCCTCGCGTCAGAATTGTTTTCCCATTATCATCAAGTTCAGGATACTTTTTTGAAAATTTTTCCTGAATCAAATCATAACAGGTAATAACAAAGGGCTTATTTCCGATATGTCTCAGAAAATAGGTTGAATAATAGGTGGGATGAAAAATGTCATATTTCGAGAACTTCAGGAATTGAATTGAGTATAATTTATTTATTATCTTCAAGATTTTGTCCTGCTCAGGAAAATGATAATTTTTTGAAATTAGTATTTGTCGCGATATTTCTTTATTGGCTATATAATGATTCGTTGATAAGAGTATGGGTAATTTAAATGATATTTCATCCGGCAAATGTTTTATCAGCTCAAAAAAATACCGTGATATTCCTCCGTATTTCTGCCATGAAAAAATTTGATAATCGTATAGAATTTTCATCCGTAAATATTATTTTAACCAGATTCCCGTTGCTGTTCCCCGTACGATCTTAAAATATTGAATGGGGGTAAACAACGAATTGAGGAACATGATCAAACAGCTTCCAAGGATTACACCCTCGAGGCCGATTGCCTTACCAAATAAAACTGCCACGGGAATTGTAAGAACACCAAGTATGGTGGAGCTATAGAGTTGAACCCTGATCTTGCCAATGCCATTCAAAAAAAATGCAAATATATTATTCCAATTGATCATGATGGCATACAGCCCCATCAGGCAGGTAATGCCAAACGGAATTTTTATTTCCGGTCCAACCCAAATCCGGTAGATGAGATCTGCACTGAAAATCATGATAATGGTAAGAACTGACATAAGCGCCCATATTTTCAGAAGACCTTTGACAGAACTCTTTATCCAGGCATGATCCGATCGGCAATAGGCTTCGGTAAAGGCCGACCAGAATGGTGCAAGTATGATGTTGAATACAGCAATGGGTAGTGAAAAGTACTTCAGGGCAATGTTGTAAATGGTTACCTCGGCTGGTCCGAAAAGCTGGGAAATAATGATATTCGATGTTGTAAATATGGTGATGGCCATTATTTGAATAATAAAAAACTGAACGCCCAGATTCATCAGATCTTTAGCATAAGAAAATTTAACAAACAGGAAAGAAGGTTTGTATTGCCTGTATTTTTTGCGAAAAAACCAGATGGTTGATCCTAAAAGGATTATAATTGGTGACCCTCCCATCACATAACCGAGATAAATCAAATTTCCCTTTGTAAATTTTATCAATATTAATATAAGAATCAGGGATAATAGGCTGCTTAGCATATTTAAAAAACCTGCAAGAGCCGGTTTTTGATCGGCAGTTAAAATTGTGGTGATCAATTGAAAAACAAATTGCATGCTAAAGAAAGCAAACACGATGATGGCCAGAACATTTAAACCTGAGGCCATATCAGGCGATGTATTTAAAATTTTGGACCAGTCCAGCCAGAAATTGACAAAGAGGAAAATGACAAAAACAGTTAAAATTATGATACTCAAAATGGCATAGGTCGTACTGATATAAATACGGGCAAGTTCATGTTTCCCCAAGGTTATCGCCTCTGTAAAACGGTTTCGCAATCCATTTCCAAACCCGATATCAAAAAACGAAGCCCACCCAATAATGGAACTCAATGTCAGCCAGATGCCATAATTTGTAGGGTTTACATATTTTATAGTAATGGGAACCAACGCTAAAGAAATCAATATACTAATCCCCTTTACCATAAAAGAGGCGAAGATATTACGCTTCGCTTTCCTGCTGCGTTCGTGACCTTTCGTAAAAAAGTTAATGATAAAATCGGGGCTCAATGATTTTAATTTCGATTTAAGCATGATAGAGTGTTGTTCAAAAAGAAAAGCATCCGTTTTGTATTATCATGATAATCAAAACAATGATGCTTTTCTAGTGTAAAAGGGATTTTAATAACAATCCAAAATCATTAGTGTCCACTAAAAAATAGAAATTGTTCTTTGAAATCGTTGTAAATCTATCATTTATGAGCTTTTTAGCTACGTGACGATTTGAATTGGCTAAGTTAGATGGGATTATACCCATTTTATCATGAACCAAGGCAAATACGTTTTCGCACAGCTTACAGAGTTTTTACCGCAACGAGTGTTTGATAGTCTCGTTACAAAGTATTCTGGCAATAAATATGTAAGATTTTTTACATGCTGGAGCCAGTTGCTTTGTATGATTTTCGGCCAACTTACAAATCGGGAAAGTCTTCGTGATTTGATCGTTGCCATTGAGGCGCACGCTGGAAAAACATATCATCTTGGATTTGGCAAAAGTGTAACGAGAAGTAATCTTGCCAAGGCAAATGAAAACCGTGACAGTAAACTTTTTGAAGAATTTGCCTATCATCTTATTGATGTCTCTCGTAAGAAACGAGCAAATGACAACTTTGAAATTAAGGGCAAGGTGTATGCTTTTGATTCTTCAACTATAGACTTGTGCCTGAGCGTATTTTGGTGGGCAAAATTTCGTAAAACAAAGGGAGGGGTAAAACTCCATACGCTTTATGATATTACCACGCAGATACCAGCATTTATACATATTACGTCAGCATCAGTAAACGATATGAACGCTATGGATTTTATTCCATATGAACACGATGCCTACTATATATTTGACCGTGGATATGTTGATTATTCTCGCCTTTATAAGATAACAAGCCACTCGGCATATTTTGTGATACGAGCTAAATCGAATCTCAAATTTGAGCGCATGTATTCTAATAAAATTGATAAAAGAACTGGTGTTCAGTGCGACCAAATTGGAAAACTGACAGGATTTTATGTATCCAAGCAGTATCCCGAGAAGCTACGTAGAGTCAAGTTCTTTGATCAAGAAAGTGGGCGAACTTTTATTTTCCTGACCAATAACATGGAACTGACAGCCGAACAAATTGCAATGCTTTACAAAAACCGTTGGCAGATAGAATTATTCTTCAAATGGATAAAACAGCACTTGAAAATAAAGTCCTTCTGGGGAACCTCTGAAAATGCAGTGCGTATTCAAATTTACTCGGCGATAATTGCTTATTGTTTGGTGTCAATCGTAGGCCATGATCTTAAAATTGATCGCTCAACCTACGAAATATTACAGGTGCTGGGGATATCGCTACTCGACAAAACTCCTGTAAAAGAGCTCTTTACAAATGTGGTTTACAAAGATGTCAAAGAACGAAATTATAACCAACTGTCAATCAACTTATTTTAAGTGGACACTAATGATCCAAAATCCTAAATCGAAAATCCAGCTGCACAGGCGTCATTGTAAAACATTTTAACTGTATCCAGTGAAAATTCTGTCAAATCCTTCCCAATGGTTGGTAGTTTTTTGAGAATATCATTGGTAGCCGTGATGATATGGCAACCAACCTGGTCGGCCTGAACGATGTTGAACAGTTCCCTTGGACTTGCCCAGATCAATTCAACATGCGGATAATCTTTCAACATCTTTACTATTTCCGTCATAATGGGAACCGGGTCAACCCCGGCATCGGCCATGCGGCCGGCGAAAACAGAAACATAGCCTCCCGGGCCCTTGGCCAATGCTGGCAAGGTACTTCTTACCTGCTCAATGGTCATCATGGCCGTAACATTCAATTTTACGCCCGCTTTTGCCAGGTTATCAATTAATGGTACGCTTAATTGGCCCTTTGTATTAGTAATCGGGATTTTTACATTTACATTTTTTCCCCATGAGGCGATTTCTTTGGCCTGTATTTCCATTTCACCAAAATCATCGGAAAATACTTCCAGGGAAATAGGCCGGTCATTTATTACTGACAAAATATCAAGGGCAAACGCCTTATAATTTGTGATCCCTGCCTTTTTCATTAAAGTGGGATTTGTGGTGAACCCTGAGATTAATGGGTTTTTATACATTTCGAGCATGCCGGCTTTTTCGGCACCATCTGCGAATAATTTTACTTTTAGATTCATATACTTTGATTTGAAATAAATACTATGTTTATTTGGTGGATTCCCATTTCGTTGGATTGATCTGCAATTTTGGATGAGACACCAAGAGATGCCAGATCACTGCCTGGAATCCCTCTGTTAGTGGAGTAATGTGGCTTGGATTGACGGTGGGAACTACCGAAACAGCATCTCCCATTTTTTTAGTGAAACCCCCATCTTTGCCTACCACTCCGACTACTTTTGCACCCAATCCTTTTGCATACTGAACAACCTTTACAATGTTCATGCTGATGTTCTTTTCGTCATTGCCTCCTCCGACTGAAAAAACAAAAATACAGTCCTCTTTCTTTAACCTGCTTACCTTAAGCCAATTGATGATGGTCACATCCCATCCCTCGTCGTTGACCCGGGCCGTAAGTTCCGAAACATTGTCATACGGGGCGTAGGCCTCAAAATTGCAAAGTTTCCTGAAATCGCACACTGCATGAGAGGCATGGCCGGCACCGCCACCCGATCCGATCAGGAATAGCCTGCCACCCTGTTCACGACTTGTAGCCAGTACATCGGCCATTTTTTCAATGTCGCCCGGGTCAATTGAATTGATGACAGAGATACATTCCGCTAAAAATAGTGTTGAAAAATCCATAGCTGTTCAGTTTTGGTTAATACTCAGTTTTGACTTTGGTTAAATTTTATAATCCAATAAAGGGAAAGGGGAAACAATTTTCGACAGGTAATCCCTTCCGGCAGTTGTGATGCTATATTCCTCCGGATCATATATCGATCGATCAACGAAGCGGTGAAATTCCTCAATATCATTGAGTTCGTTAAAATTGTAATTTTCAATACCGAACTCATTATGATCCAATGAACTGCAGAGAAATGAGGTAGTTTTTTGCTCCTGATCAGCCAGAATATTAACAGCTTCCATCCCCATTTTAACCGCCATTTCAGAATCAAGTTTAACCGGAGTTCCCGAACGGTAGAGATAAGAGGGATTCACAGCATTGATGTTTCGTGTATCGAAATGTTTTTTTAAACCCTCCTTGAGCTTTTTTACCAGAATTTCAGCAGTACCCCTGAAACGGGGATGTCCAAAACTATCCTTTTCATTTTCATCGGCTGAAATGTATTGACCATTGCTCCACCGGGCCCCTTCTGAAATTACAATCATTACATTTTTATTCTCTTTATACCGCTCGATCACCCGTTCCTCAAGGTGGTTATAATTGAGCGGGAACTCCGGTATAACAATAAAATCGGGATGACCCTGTGCTGAGGCAAAAGCCATCCATCCGGCATGCATGCCCATTGATTCAACCACCAGGATCCGTTCGTGCGACCAGGCCGTTGTCCTCATCCCTTCGGCCAGGCTCACGAAGGAGGCAATTTTCGCCGCTGCCGTAGGGTATCCCAGCGTAAAATAATTCAGAAATTCGCCTTTATTGTGCTTTCCCACATCATTATCTATGGTTTTTGAGATAAGTATTTTAGGAAAATCCTTCAGGTACAATGCATTCGAAAGTGTATCCTCCCCTCCGATGACTATAAATCCATCAATCCTGTTTTTCTTCAGGTTGTTTAAAACAATGTCGGGACCCTGGTCTATTTTCTTCAGGTTTATTCGGGACGACTTTAAAATGGTTCCTCCGATAGATGGGTTTAGCTTGAGATCGTTCAACTTGATCCACCGGTCATTCAAAAGCCCATCCCATCCATTCAGATAGCCAATCAGCTCAATGCCCCTGTTCTTGCATGTTTCAATCGCAGCATGAATAACTGCATTTAAAGGAGCTACATCGCCACCGCCGGTTAAAATTGCTATGCGCATTTTGTGATATTGAAGTAATAAAGTGATGAAGTAATGAAGTGATGAAGTGATGAAGTTATAAATTAACGATCTGCCCTGTTTCAGATGATTTATAGATTGCTTCGATTACCTGATTGGCATGAAGGCCATCGAGTCCGTTCCCGATTGGTTCGCGGTTTTCAACTATTGCCGATTTGAATTCCTGCCATTCTTTGACCCAGGAAATATCTTCGGGAGGAAATTCAAACAATTCTACATCTGGCCGGCCTCCCTCCTTCTTTCTTTTCCCGAATTCAAGTGTTTCGGGTCCATAGCTCCCACCCAGTCCTTCAACTTTTAAATATCCGTCGGTTCCGAATAATTCGAATGAAAAGATGTTTTTCCAATTTGTCCAGCTTACCTGAAGTTGGATATCCACTTTGTTTATAGCTTCGAGCAAAATAAATGCATTGTCTTCAACTTCGAGGTTCCAGAACTTGGTTTTTGCTTTCCCAAAGGCGCTCTTTACATCCCCGGCAAACCACCTGCTCAGGTCGATCATATGAACCCCCTGGTCAAGGAGTTCTCCACCGCCACACAGCTCTTTTGAGGCACGCCATTCATTTTCCATGCCCGGCCTGCCGCCATGACCATACCTGCCCCGAATGAACATCAGGTCGCCGATCATACCCTGATCAAACAAGGTCTTTGCTTTCCAGATACCCGGGTGAAAACGGTGATTAAAGCCTGTTTTAAGCAATATTCCGTGGCGATGTGCCGTATTAACCATATTTCTCGCCTCTTCTGCATTCCTTCCCAATGGTTTTTCGGCCAGAACGTGTTTCCCTAATTTAAGAGCCAGGGTGACTATTCCTTCAATGTACTTATTCACCACGGCTACAATGATAACCTCGCATTTGGCATCTGCAAAGAGATCAGATGCATTGGTATATGATTTACACGTATGGTCTGATGCAAACTTTGAGGCTAAATCCGCATTTGTATCGCAACATGCAACCAACTGGTCATCCTTTTCCAATGCCAGCGCTCTTTTACGGCCGATCAGGCCGCAACCTATGATTCCTATTTTCATTTTTTCGTATAAAATGTTTTATTATCTATTCTTCGTAATGTTGCAATGTTTTTATCAGCTTTTAATAATACCTGAAAATCTTCATTATCCCAAGGGTCCCAGGGTGCACTGATAAGTTTCCCTGTTATACCGTCAGAAAAATCCGAGGCCAAAAAGGAAATTAAGTTGGCAGCAATGGACGGGTCGGTTCCTCCTTTTTCTTTGCGCTGCATGGCATCCCTGAATTCACTGCCCGCCATCAACTCTGCTGCCAGCACTTCTTCAAGCATTCGGGTATTGACCGCACCTGGCGAAATGGCATTCACATCAATATGATGATCTTTGTATTCCTCGGCCAGGTTTTCAGTAAACCGAACAATGGCGGTTTTTGAAACAGCATAGGCTGAAAAATTTGGGCGTGGGCCGGTTGAACCTCCTCCTGATAAGTTTACGATTTTTCCCTTCCCTGCAGTTAACAGATCAGGCAAAACCAGATGGGTAAGCCAGGCTGCACCAAAAAGATTGATTTCAATGTTTTTTTTCCACAGGGTAAAATCATTTTGATGAAAAAGCCCGATCGGATGCTGTATCCCCGCATTGTTGATCAGCACATCAATTCTTTTGCATTTTGACCTTATTTTTGTGTACGCTTCAGCTATTTCGAGTTCATTGGAAACATCAGCTGTCAAGAAGAATGATTCTGGACTGTCTTTGATAATCAATTGAAGTGTTTCATCCAACTCGCTTTCTGTTCGGGAGATCAGTATCATTTTTGCCCCTTCGCGGGCACATGTTATTGCGATCTCTCTTCCAATCCCCCGGCCTGCACCGGTCAGAAGGATGGTTTTATTTTTTAGCATCATTAATAAAGATGTGGGATTTTTAGTTATTGAATGGAATAAAAAGTTGAACGGTTGGTGAAAATATTTTCTGTGATGGGTTTAATATAAT
>Ga0114951_10001063_pt1 | contig 35794 bp, 27 predicted proteins | sample AM7aDNAmetaG_FD_88677 | JGI IMG/M metagenome (GOLD analysis project Ga0114951, IMG submission 88677) | Freshwater microbial communities from Finland to study Microbial Dark Matter (Phase II) - AM7a DNA metaG | ecosystem: Environmental > Aquatic > Freshwater > Lake | place: Finland: Lake Alinen... | reverse complement strand
TGCTGCGAAGGAGGAGGAGTGTGAACAACTGCCCCCCCCCTACCCCCCCACCGCCGGGTTGAAGCAGGGAAAATGCGGCGATGCCGACGAGGACGGGCTCGACGAGCAGGAGACGTTTGAGGAAAGGTTTTAGTGGGATGCGCGAGAGGAGGACGAGAAGGCAGAGGATGACCAAGGGGATGAGGAGCCAGAGGGCGAACCGCGCGGGGACGGCGAGGGTGGCGAGGATCAGGAGGATGGCAGCGGTGAATTTGAGGGAGGCGGAAAAACGGGAGGGATTGGTGGGAGTTGGGTTGTGCGGAGCGTCCATAGGAGGTTCCAGAAGGTCGAGGGCTGCAGGGAGGGGAGTATAGCAGATGTTGTGGAGCGATTCGTCAGGGCGGGCGAGGGGGAATGACCAATGACCAAGGTTCGAGTTTCTGAGTGGGGGTTAGGGGGTGAGTTTTTGGAGGTCGTCGGTCAGGCGGGTCAGGATTTTCTGATAGGCGCGGCTATAGGCGGCGGCGATGTTGGCGGGGGTGTTGTTCGCGGCGGCAGCGCTGCCATTGACGACCCCTCCACTGCTGGCCCCTGCGGGTGGGGCTTCGATGGGTTCGGATTCCTGGTAAAGATTTTGCAGGAGGATTTGCGTGCCGGAAGATCCTTCGTGGAAGAGGAAGGCGCGGATTTCGATGATGGCCTTGGGGGATTTGGGGTTGGTGTAATCGGCGTAGAGGGCGGGGACGGTCAATTCGAGGGAGTAGCGGGTGTCGAGCGAGCTGGCGCTGCCGACGGCATATTTGACGGCGCCGGAGTGGTTGAGCCATTCGATGAGCGCGCCGGCGAGCATGCGGTCGGGCGGGGCGATGAAGCCGTTGTAGTAGTCGGATTGGAATTGATTGGGGGCGAGCTTGTAGACAAAGGATTGGGAGTCATAGGGCTTGGCGACGCGGGCGGCGAGGACGCGGAGGGTAAGGTCGGAGGGGGCGATGGAAGTGGCGGGCGCGGTGGAGGGAGCGGTGGTGGTAGCAACGGTGGCGGGGTGGCCGGGGTCGATGGCGAAGAAGGCGCGTTCAGGCGGGCGCTGGGAGAGACCGCAGCCCGCGAGGGTAGTCAGAAGGAGAGCGACGAGATAATGACGAGCGATGAATGACGAATGACGAAATGGGGTGGTGTTCATTTTTTTTCTCCCGGATTGATGGGGCGTGGCGGTTGGCCGAAGAGGAGACGGGCGGGGTTTTGTTTGGCTTCTTCGGTGATGCCGGCGGTGTTTTCGAGGGTGTCGCGGAGATTGGTCACGACGGAGTTGAGATTCTGCTGCTGGGAATTGAGCATGGTGTTGACGTTGCGGATGAGGCGGCGGAGATCGGCGAGGGTGGACGCGGCGCTGTCGGAAGCCTTGCCGAGATTTTCGAGGGACTTGTTGAGTTTATCGTCGCTGAGGAGGGCATCAAGGTGTTCGGAGGAGGTGCGGAGGCGAGCGGAGATGACGGGGAGGTCGGCGAGGAATTTCTGCAGTTCCGGGGACTGGATGGTTTTCTTGGCCGAGGCGACGGTTTCGGAGCCATCCTTGAGTATTTGATCGATGGCGGGATTCTCGAGGACGGTACGGAGGCGTTTGTTGGTGTCGCGTAATTCATCGATGAGGGCGAGAGCGTGGGTGCGGACTTCGGCGATGTCGATTTGTTTGAGGGTGGTGCGTGCGTCGTCGATGAAGAGTCCGGCGTGGGTGAGGATTTCACCGACGTTGGCCTTGCGGATGGACTCGAGGATTTCGCCGGCGGCTTCCACGAACTGGGTGATGGTGCCCTGGGCGGAGGGGATGTAGGGATGCGAGGGGGTCCAGGCGAGATCGATGGGCTTGGAATCTTTGATGAAGACCAGTTCGACGTAAGGGGGGCCGGTGAGGCTGGAGGAGGCGATACGTGCGCGGAGGCCGTTGTCGACGGCGTTTTGAAGGCGATCCACGCGGGTGGCGCTGGTCGTGATGGGGATGGCCTTGGGATCGAGAGCGAGTTCGAGGATGACGGCGTTTCCGAGCTGGTGGTTCTTGGTGAAGACTTCTTCGCCATAGGTGGCGACGGCGAGGGAGATTTTGCGGACGCGGCCCATCTGTACGCCGCGGAATTTGACGGGAGCGCCGGGGTCGAGTCCCTGGACGGATTCGAGGGTGACGGTTTCGACGATGAAGGACTGGCGGCCGAAGTCGGTGACGCCGAAGACGACGATGCCGGCGGCGAGGAGACCGACGCCGACGAGGATGAAGAGGCCGAGACGGAAGTAGCCGGATTCGGAGCTCATGGGGACCTCCGGGAGGAACGCGTTGTTTTTACCACCAAGACACCAAGGCACCAAGACGACGGATCTAGATGAACACAAAGGGGTGTTGAAGTAATCCTTTGTTGGGTCATTTTTTTGTTCCTTGATGAGTGGGTTCGCGGTTGAAGAAGGCGCGGACCCAGGGGTTGTCGCTATGATCGCGGAGATTTTCGGGGGCGTCGAGGGCGACCATGGTTTTCTTCTGGGCGTCCAGAACGAGGACGCGGTCGGCGATAGCGAAGATGCTGGGGAGTTCGTGGTTGACGACGATGAAGGTGGTGTGGAGGAGGGCATTGAGGTCGAGGACAAGTTGGTCGAGGTCGGCCGAGGCGATGGGGTCGAGGCCGGATGAGGGTTCATCGAGGAAGACGAGGGGAGGATCGAGGGCGATGGCGCGGGCGATGGCAGCGCGTTTCTGCATGCCGCCGGAAAGCTCGGAGGGGAGTTTGGCGGCGGCGTCTTCGAGGTTGACCATTTTGAGTTTGGCGAGAGCCATCATGTTCATCTGGCCGGTGGAGAGGTCGGTGAATTCTTCCATGGGGAGGCGGATGTTTTCGAGGACGGAGCGGTCGCCGAAGAGTGCGCCACCCTGGAAGGCGACGCCGAACTTGCGGAGGATCTTGAGGCGAGCGGGGCCGGTGGCGTCGTGGAGATTTTCACCGTCGATAAGGATGCTGCCGCCGGCGGGTGTGTAGAGGTCGATGATATGTTTGAGGACGGTGGATTTTCCGGAGCCGGAGCCGCCGGCGATGACGAAGATTTCGCCGGCGTGGATGTCGAAGGATATCTTGTCGAGGACCGTTTGGCCGTTGTAGGCGGCGCGGAGGTCGCGGACTTCGATGAGCGGGCGGGAGGAGTTTTTCGCGGGTTCATAGTTCATGGATTCAATCAGTCATCGGGTTAGGGATCAGATACCGAGGTAATAGTAGATCACGCCGATTATGGCGTCGGCGACGATGGTCAGGACGATGCCGGCGACGACGGCGCGGGTGGTGGAGTCACCGACGGCGCCGGGGCCAGACTTGGTTTGTTGTCCGCGAAGGCAGCCAACGCCGGCGATGATGAGGGCAAAGACGAGGGACTTGAAGATGCCGCCGAGGAAGTCGTGGAGCTTGATGGACTCGTTGACGGTTTTGACGAAATAGGTGACAGAGTAGCCCATGGATACCATGACGAGGCAGGCGCCGACAAGGCCGAGAAGGAGGTTGTAGAGGGTGAGAAGCGGGGTGACGAGGAGCGCGGCGAGGACGCGTGGGACGGCGAGGAAGCGGACGGGTTCGAGTCCGAGGGTTTTGAGGGCGGCGAGTTCCTCGGTAACTTTCATGGTGCCGATTTCGGCGGCGAAGGCGGAGCCGGAGCGTCCGGCGATGATGATGGCGGTGATGAGGGGACCGAGTTCGCGGATGAGGGCGAAGCTGACGATGGTGGGGATGAGGGATTCGGCGGCGTAGCGGCGGAGGGGATCGGCCATCTGGTAGGCGAGGATCATGCCGACGAGCAGGCCGAGGAGGCTGATGACGGGGAGTGCATTGACGCCGGCCTTTTCGGCGATGATGAGGATTTCGCGCTTGCGGAGGCGGTGCGGGTGAGTGAGAGCCCAGAGGAAGGCGAGGGAGAGTTCGCCGACGTAGGCGATGAGTTGGTATTGATCTTTGAGGATGGTCCAGGCCATGAGTCCGACGAAGGCGGGGAGGCTGGCGGGTTTCTTGTTTTCGAGCATGGGTGCGGCGGGGTCTTTGAGGAGGGACATATCGACGAGGCGTTTTTGGTCTTTGTCGAGGCCGGAGAATTCGAGGGTGCCGCCGGAGGTGGCGGCGATGCGGCGGAGTTCGGCGAAGAGGCCGAGTCCGGAGCCGTCGAAGAAGTCGAGATTCTTCACCTCGAGGAGAATCCTGGCGGGGTGAGATTTGGCGGCGGGGACGACGGTTCGCGTCCAGGCGTCGGGGAGTGCGGCGGCGTCGAGGCGGCCGGCGAGGTTGATGGTCATGGCGCCGGAGGATTCCGACACATCGACCTTGAGAGGCTGGGCGTTTTCTGACTGCTGGCTCATCCACGAATCCCCATGAGAACGTGGAGTATTGTAAGCGCGAGGAAGGCGGAATACACGGGGGAGTTATGGGATAAGGGTTATGAGGTATGGGGGCATGCGCTTGCAAGTTGTGGGATGAGGATTGACACTCTGCGATTATCGCGGGACGAAGGTTTGAAGGAGTTCGGATGAGTGTGACACTGGAGATGATTCGGGGGGCGAAGGAGCGGATGGTCGGGGCGATTTATCACAGCCCGTGTCCGTATTCGCTGTCGCTGTCGAAGCTGTGCGGGGCGGAGGTGTATTGCAAACTGGATCATCTGCAGATGACGGGGAGTTTCAAGGAGCGTGGGGCGCGGAACAAGTTGTTGCAGTTGTCGGCCCAGCGGAAGAATACCGGGGTGATCGCGGCCAGCGCGGGAAATCATGCGCTGGGGCTGGCATATCACGGGGGGCTGCTGCGGGTGCCGGTGACGGTGGTGATGCCCAAGTGGGCGCCAATTGTGAAGGTGAGTAATTGCCGGGGTTTTGGGGCGACGGTGATCTTGCATGGCGAGAGTTTTGATGAGGCGCGGGCCGAGGCGGAGCGATTGGCGGCGGAGCGCGGGCTGACGTTTGTGCCGGCGTTTGATGATGTGGAGGTCATTGCGGGCCAGGGGACGATGGGACTGGAGATTCTGGAAGATGTGCCCGGGGTGGAGGCGGTGGTGGTGCCGGTGGGCGGGGGCGGGTTGATCGCGGGAGTGGGCACGGCGATCAAGGCGCTGCGGCCCCAGGTGAAAGTCATCGGGGTGGAATCGCTGCACGCGCCGACGTTGAAGCGAAGCCTCGAGGCGGGACGGGTGATTCGCGTGGCAACGCAGCCATCGCTGGCCGATGGCTTGAACGTGGCAGAGTGCGGACACGAATGTTTTGCGATCGCGCAGCGTGTGGTGGATGAAGTGGCGTTGGTGGATGAGACGCAGATCGCCAAGGCCGTGCTGCGGTTGCTGGAACTTGAGAAGATGGTGGTGGAGGGTGCAGGAGCCGTGGGGCTGGCGGCAATGATGCACCGCGAGGCGCTGGGCCTGCGCGGCTTGGAAGGCAAGAAAATCGTGCTGGTGTTGTGCGGCGGAAACATTGATATGACGCTGGTGGCGCGGATCATCGACCGCGGCATGGCGGCCGATGGGCGCCTGGCGCGGATTACCGTGCATATTCCGGATCGGCCCGGGACCCTCGCCAAGGTACTGGCCGTCATCGGCGAAACGGGCGGAAGCATCAAGGAAGTGACGCACGATCGGCATTTTGGCCCCGCCGATGTGGCGCTGGCCCGCGTGTCGCTGGTGGTGGAGACGCGCGATGCGGGCCACGTGGCGGAGATTCATGCGGCGCTCAAGGCCGCAGGGATGATGTTCGAGGGGTGATGGGCCTTAAGCGCGACGACGGCGGGCCAGGAGCACCAGCGCGCCGGCGGCAAGGAAAGCCAGGGAAGCGGGTTCGGGAACGGCGGACGGGGGGACATCGCCCCCGGGAGCGCCGATGGTGATGCCCATGTCCTGCAAGGCCGCGAGGTCGAGTGGGGAGATGTAATAGCGGGTGCTGTCGAGAAAGTTCACGCCGTTCATGAGGTCGGTGAGGAGATCGGAACCGGGCAGGCCGGAGGCGACGGAATTTCCGAAGTGCATGAAATTGCCGGCAGTGAGGGGGACATCGCCGCCGTAGAAGGCGTCGGCGTTGGCGCCGGTGAAGTAGAGGACGCCGCCGACATTGATGACGTGTTCATCGAACGTGGACTCATAGGATGTGGCGAGCGCACCGGTGGAGGGATCGCGCCAGCCGGAGAAAGCCCACGCGTGGCCGAGTTCGTGGAGGAAGGCGGAGACGGCGTCGACTTGATTGGCGGGAACGGTCTCGAAGCGGTTGACGGGATGGGGATCGAACCAGAGGGAGTTGGCGAGGAAACTGGTGCCGATGTGAAGGTAGACATCGGGGGTGGCGCCGTTGGGGTCGATGCCGGTTTGGCGTTCGTAGATGGCGCCCATTTCGTAGACGGAGATGCCGCCGGTGGTGTGGACGTATTGGGAAGCGGCGGAACTGGCCGAGAGCGTGGGCTGGTTGGTGAAATCGACCATGATGTCGATGGTGCCGGAGCCGGGGAGGACATCGGCCCAGGTGTTGGCGGCGGCCAGGAGATTGGACTGGATATCGGAATAGTACGCGCTATGGGCGCTGCCGGGATCGTTGAAAGCGACGGTAAAAGCCGGGGCGGCCTGAGCGGCGGATGCGACGGCCAGTACGAGTAGCGCTGCGGGGACGAACTGACGGGCGTTGGTACGCATGGACCTTCCTCACTTTCCCTAATGAAACCACGGGACAGAGTGAGTTATCGGCTAGTGGGTTAGGGGACCTGAGCAGAACCGATAATGAATGAGAAAAATCTGAGAAGACCGAATGTTCTCGGACGTTGGGTGGGGTGGCGTTCGCAAATATGACACAAATATCCCGGAGAAAACAGATCGTTCAATCATTATGTATGGCTGCGATTTGGCCGCGTGGGCGGAAGAGGCTAATGAGAGCGCCGAGGGCCAGCAGGACGAAGGAAGAGAGGATAGCGAGGATGCCCCAGGCGGTACTGGTCCGCGGGATGAGGGCGTCGCAGAAATCGGCGATGTGTTTCCAGAGACGGGTGACGAAATCGGTGACGGCGGCGGCAGAGGGGCCGCAGAGGTAGACCAGGGCGACGAGGGCGAGCGTGGCGGCGACGATAGGCAGTGCGCGGAGCGCGAAGATGTACGTGAAGATCAGCGGGGTGGCCAGGAGTGTGACGATCAGCGGCATGATCTGATGCCCGAGGCCGGGAATGTGAATCGCCAGTTCCCGCGGGTTGCCCAGCGAAAGAAGAATGGCCACGAGGCAGAATGCTACCTGAAGGAAGCGAATCTGCGGCAGCGGCACGAGCGGCGATGGTTTGACGGCCAGGAGCGCAACGGCCAGGCCCAGGAGAACCGGGACGAGATTGGCTGCAAAAAAGTCCGCACGAAAAACCCAGTGGAGCATCCCAAGGTGAGCCAGGAGCGAGATGAACGGGACAATGAAATAGACGCGGCGGATTTCGGGAGCGCGTTCGGCGGCGCGGGCGAGAGGAGTCGCGGGAAAGAAGCGGGAGAGGAGATCCTGCATGAGTGGCAGAAGAAGTGCGAGCCACCAGAAGCCGTAGAAGGGCAGGCCGGGGAGTGTGCCGTCGATGGAGATATGACGCAGATAGATGGGGAGTGTGAAGAGGATGGCCAGTTGCAGGACAATCAGCGTGAAGGAACGGAAGGAGAGCTCCAGCCGCAGAACGCGGAAGACGAGCGTCATTTTCGCCAGAGCCAGGATGAGCAGGACCAGATCGACGACCGCGCCGGCGCGGGGACCGATGGAGACGGTTTCGGAGATCATGAAGGTGGCGTCGGCGAGAAAAAGCGATTGAAGGATGAGCAGCAGGCGGGCATCGCGTCGCAGCCCGCGGCGGAGGAAGAGGAAGAGCCCCAGGCCGATCAGGAGAAGTTCGTAGATGTTGACGGTGACGAGCAGGCCGACCATTTTTCCGATCTCGCCGGCGCGGGCGCCGACGCCTTGGACGAGGAGGTAGTAGCCCAGCAGCATGGAGAGGGCCGAGAGGAGATAGAGGGGATTGTGATCGAGGATGAAGTTGAGGAAGCCTTCGGGAGCGGGGTTGGGTCGGGGACTGGCGGGCGCGAAAGTGGCGGTCATGGCGGACCTCCGTGAGAGAGGCGGATATGCAAGAGGTGCTGATCTTGATACTGGCGCGGGTGGGAAAAGGTTCGCGGAAAATTCTCAAACCACGACGACGCGACGACACGACGGACGGGGAACCGCCGATGAACGCGGAGGAACGCCGACGGAAATTGGGCGGCCGAGTGATTGTCGGTGGCTACTTTTTTCTTTCAGGCGATATACTGCCGGACATGAATATCGTGCTGATCGGGTATCGCGGATCGGGCAAGACCGCCGTCGGAAAGCTGCTGGCGCAGAAGCTGGGCCGGGCGTTCGTCGATACCGACGAACTGATCGTGCAGCGTGCGGGTCTGATTATCAAAGATATTTTTGCACGCGAGGGGGAAGCGGGATTCCGGCAGCGCGAAGCGGCGGCGATCGCGGCGGCGTGCGCCAATGACAATCAGGTGATTGCCGCGGGAGGCGGGGCGGTGCTGCGGGCGGAGAATGTGGCGGCGATGAAGAGCAACGGAAATGTGATCTGGCTGGAGGCGGATGCCGCGACACTCCACACACGGATCGCGACCGATGCGGCGACCTCGGCCAATCGGCCGAACCTCACCAGCGCGGGGGGGATTGAGGAAGTGCGCACGCTGCTGGCGAAACGGTCACCGCTCTATGAAGCCGCAGCGGATGCGCGGGTGGATGTATCACAGCTTGCGCCCCAGCAGGTGGCCGAGCGCATCTGCCAACTGATCCCCACACGTATTGACGAGTAACGTCATTTCGCGTCAGGAATCGCCGTCATCCATTTGCCGCGTTCGGCCGCTTTGTCGCCATAGAGAGTGCCGGAGAACTGGGTGCCGATCGTCTCGTATTTCTTGCCGGCCTGGCGCAGAAAGTTGCGGAACGAGGCGTCCGGCTTGACCAGCGTATACCAGTGCGTGTCCTCGATTTCGCGGGCGTCAGAATAAGCTTTGCGGGCCGCGAGTTCCTTGACGATTTTTTCATCCTTGGCGAGGTCCTTGAGCGTCATGGATACGATGGTGACATCGCCGGCCAGGTTCTTGTCCTCGGACAGGCGGCGCGCCTTGGCGTGGGCCTGGGCCGCCTCGAGAAATTCGTATTTCTTCATCCCCTCGGCACCGGCAGCCAATTCCATCAGATCCTTGAAACGCTGGACGTACATCGGCTTCCGCTTCTCGACCGCGGGCGAACGCGTGTAGGCCCAGGTCTCCATGAAGTCGAAGGCCTCATTCATCTCCGCCTCCGGCGCTCCGGTATGCCCGCCGTTAAATGTGATGATGCGCCGCGGAGTATACGCGGGTAATCCGCCCGCAATCTGCGCGGCTTCGTTCGTATTCGAATCCGTATAGCCGAATGTGGCGAATGCGCAGAGCGTGGGCGTGCGCGTGAACGCCTCCAGACCCGCGATCCCCGTTCCGGCAGCCTGGAACAACAACCCCGCGAAGCCCGGGCGCAAATACGTGAAACAGGAGGATGCCCTCGCCCCGCCCGAAGCGCCCGTCGCAAAACGAAAACCCTCGGCAATGCGGAAACGCTTCATTGCATCATCGTGCGCCGCGATGAAGTTGGCCAAAATCGGCGGCCATTCGCCGTTCTTGGCTTCCACTAACCCGATGAATATGATTTTATCGCGTTTCAGTCGTGCTTCGAACCCCTCCATCTTTGCGTCGCCGACCGAGCTCATCTTAAATAGTACCGGGAATTGCCGCTGCGGATCGTCGTTGTAGCCCTTGGGAAGGTAGAGGTTGTAGTGGTACTCGCCCGCCGCCAGCGCCAGGCGGGTGCCGCCGATCTCGATGGAGGTGGCGGGCAACTGGACGGCGAGGGTTGTCAGTTTTTCTTCGGGAATGCTGCCCGCTGAATCCTCGGCCAGCGCCGCGCCGCAGAAGAGACTGGACCACAGCACCACGAGCGAAACCAGAGACGATTTGCAGATCATTGTGACCTCCAACAGGTGCAACGAGTGGGAAATCCCGCGAAAGTATAGCAAAGTTACAGATTCCCAGTAGTCGCGAGTACTGCGGGCGCGAGGGGTACGGATGCGCGGTTTCCCGGGCGGAAACGGCGGGGTTATAAGACGTAGGTGCGGGCTCCGATAATTTGTGGAGGAATGGCGTGGGGGCTGGTCGATGAAGAGCGAATCGTGGCGGAGTGTTTTTGTTTGGTCTGCCACAAGCAGTGACGTTCATGGAAGGAACGACGCATGGTACGCGCTCTTGAGCCGATGCGAGTCGACGGACACGAGATGACGTTGGTGAAGTTGCTGGACCTGCTGACGAATCGGTATCACGTGGGGGTGCTGCGAACGATGGGTGCCGCGGTGGGAATGGATGGCGCCGAGGCCATGTGCGTCGAGATGCCGACGACTGTGCGGCTGTCGGCAGGTCAGCGGGTGAAGTGCGTGGTGTCGGATGGCACGCGAGGTGTGCTGGCGAAGCGTTCGATGCGCCGGGCCCAGGTGATGCAGGTACTGCCCGGGGCTGCGGATTTGCAGCGCGTGCATCTGGCGATGATGGGAGAAAATTGAGGGAAGGGGAAACTGGGTAAATTGGCAGTTGCCAGATGTGCATATTGGGCGGGGGCGGCGCGGGCAGCGGCCAATGCCGCAAATTTCATGTTTCGCGTTTCGAACTTCGCGTTTCAACTTGCCGGTGCTCCAAACTTTTCTTTTCGCGCGCAAACTGTCACAATGATGAGGAATCATAGAGAAGCGTAATGGAAAGGCGTGGTCGGCAACTATTTAGGGGGTGGGGTGTTGGGATTCTTGTTTTTCAGGGAACTACCAGGCTTCTCTAGCGTCGAAGGAAGGGCACAGTGGAACATCCGCTGGCGACGAGCAATGGAGCAACGGTCGGATCCGACAGCGATGCCGGGCGGCCGGTCCACAATGAATTGACGGCCGGCGCGGCAGCGCGTCCGATGACGACGTCCATGGCCATCGAAGACCAGCAGGCGCTGGCGCAGTTGCGCCGCGGCAATTGGGCATCGATGGAGCAGTTGGTGCAGCGCTACCAGGACCGGTTGTATGCCGCGGTGTTCCGCATCGTCGGACATCCGGAAGATGCCGCCGACCTCGTCCAGGAGACGTTCGTCAAGGCGATGCAGAATGTGTCGCGATTCGAAGGCAAGTCTGCGTTGTACACCTGGCTATTCCGGATCGCGGTGAATCTGGCGATCAGCCATCGGCGGGCCGGCGTCTATCGCATGACGCTGAGCCTCGACGGCGATCCGAGCCGCCATGAGGAACATGCCGTGAACCAGCAGGCGGCAGCGCTGCGGCGCCAGTTGGCGCAGCACACGGAAAGCGATCCGGCCGCGGCCGCGGAGATGCGGCTGGAACATGAACGCCTGGTGGCGGCGCTGCAGAAGCTGGATCCGGATTTCCGGGCCGTGATTGTTTTGCGGGATATTGAGGATTGCGACTACGAGCAGATCGCGGAAATCATGGAAGTGCCGGTGGGCACGATCAAGTCGCGATTGTTCAGGGCGCGCTCCGCATTACGCGAGGCGCTGACCGTGGCAGAGTGAGTACGAGAAAGAAGAGTTAAGAAGCCAGAAACTGGAAGAAGCAAAGTGGATTTGAGTGTGAGATGAAAGACGACCAGGAAGAACTTGAGCAACGCATAGCCGAATATGTCGACGGCGTTTTGCCGCCAGCAGACGCGGCGCGGCTGGAGGTATTCCTGGCCAACGGCGATCCCAAGTTGTCGGTGAAGGTCATGGGGATGATCGCCGACCGCCAGGCCATGCGTTCGTTGCCCAAGCCGGCGGCGCCGGCGGATCTACAGGCACGCATCATGGAGGCGGTGGAACGGGGCAGCCTGCTCAACGGCATGGAGAACCTGGAGCATCCGCATCGGCAGTGGTGGCAGACCAAGGGCGCGATCGCCGCAGGCCTGGCGCTGGTGCTGGGGTGCTTCTCCTACTTCATCTTGCAGGCCGTGCTGCAGTCGGACAACGCCTGGCATCGGCAGGTGGCCGTCGGTGAAGATGCATCAAAAAAACTACCGGCGATAACGCCACCAGCACCCGTTGAAATCAGCAAAGTCGGCGATGCGCGGGCGTTGAAGGAGGCGCAGGTGCTGACGGATTTGGCCGACGGCGCGGCCGCGCGCGGCACAGTGACGCTGGCGCCCAGTGCGAAGCTTGGGGAGGAAGTGGCACGGAATCAGGAGGCGGCGGGCCAGACATTTGATGTGGCGCTGCGAAACGGGTTCAGCCCGGCGGATTCGCCGCAGGTGGCGCTGGAGGCCGTACAGGCGACGCAGCGGCGATTTGCGCAAGGGGCGCCGGTGCTGGTGACACTGGTGGCGCGAGACAACGTGGATCCGCAACGGCTGCAAACGATGCTGCGGCAATTCATGACGGAAGATCCGGCGGCTTCACCGCAACAGGCGCTGCTGGCGTCGCGGGAGGGAGATGCGGCGCGGGAGCGGGCAGCGCTGGGCGTCGGGGGCACTGCCGGCAAAATGGCAGGTGGAACTCAGTTGAACAAAGCGCCGGCAGAGAACAGCTATTCGGGAAATACCACGGTGGCGGGCGGGGCGCTTTCGCAAGATAGCGGCTACGGAAATAACACGGGAAATACTCTGAATTCGAACTCGAACTACGATAATCAGACGCTGAACAACAGCGGGCAAGGAAATCTGCGGCAACAACAGGTGGCCTCGAACACCGGTGTGCAGAGCAATGTAGCCTCGAACCTGCGCACGGAGACAGAATTCCAGGTGTACGATCCGAAGGCGCGTGCTTTTGAGCTGCAGGATCAGATTGCAGATAACGAAAAAGCCGGCACCCAGATGGAGAAGCAGCTGGCAGAGACCACACACGGGAAAGCCGACGCAAAAAGAACGGACAGATCCAAGGATATCGCGCAGGCCATCGATCGGAGCCAATCGTTCGCCGCCAGCCACGCGCCTTACCGGGTGCTGCTGCGGCCGGATCAGCTCAATCAACTGGCGGCGAATTTTCAGGTGCATTCGATCACACGCGGCACCAATGCCTATGTGATCAGGAACGCCGGCTTTAACGATGCCGATCAATTGGCGTCCCGGTCTGGGCAGAAGGCAGCGATTGCCAAGGGTGGCAGCGGCGGCGGCAAAGAGAGGGATGATCTGCCGAACAAGGCCGCGGGGGAATCAAAGACCGCGGATTCATTGACCTACAAGGCATTTAAGCCGAGCGGCGAGGCCGGCAGCACGGCTGGAGCACCTGTGCCGACGACGCCACCACCCGCACCGGCCGTGCAGGCGGAGAGTCCTTCAAGCTCGCCGAAGATCGCGGCGGCAACACAGTCGGGGCCGGCGAGATCGAGCCAGAAGCACGCCAAAGAAGCCCGGAGCGAAGTGAACGGGCCGGCGGATGCAACCACGGTCACGCAGCAACTTGCAGTTCAAAAAGACGAGCGGAGCGGGGGCGATGTCCAGCGGAAGACGCAGGAGGCTTCACCAGCCGCAGACCAGTGGGTGGAATGCGTGATCCTGATGGAGGCGCCGGGCTTGCCGGCGGCCTCGCAGCAGATCAATAGCAGCGATGTGCAGATGAATCGGTCACAGCAGGCGAAGTGAGATGCATGGTCAGTGGCCAGTGGTCAGTGGCGAGTTGACGCTTGTTTTGACTGGGCCAGTTGACCACTGACCGCTCCCCAATTCTTTCAACTTAATTTTTGCAGCAGGATGTCGCTGCCGCCTTTGAGGTGGGTGCCGAGGGGGTGGGCGACGCGCCAGTTTTCGCCGGCGGGAACATACAGTTCCGTGCGGCTGCCGAAGGCGATCATGCCGAAACGCTCTCCGCGCACCAGGGTGTCGCCTTTTTCCACGGGGGCGATGATGCGGCGGGCGATGGCGCCGACGATTTGTTTGACGACGGCGACAGGTTTGTCCGGCGATGTGCCGAGGCAGATGGTGTGGCTCTGATTTTTGGCGGAGCAATCGGGGTGGCGGGCGTCGAGAAATAATCCTTCCTCATAGCGCGTCCAAAGAACCGTCCCCGCGCACGGCGAGCGGTTGACGTGGACATCCAACACGCTCAAAAAAATTCCCACCTTAAGCGCCGGCCCATTGAAGGGGGCATAGTGGTCGAGGTGGGTGATCTCGCTGAGTTTTCCGTCGGCCGGTGCAACCATGATGCCGGGCCCGGCGGGGATGGTACGATTGAAATCCCGGAAAAACGCCAGCCCGGCAAACGTAAGCACTCCGGGAACAAGCGCCCACCACGCAAGGCCGGGAAGGATCGCCAGCACAACGATGCTGAGCGTTCCGACGAGCGCAATAGGGACCCAGAAGGTCCAGCCATAGAGGGAGAGGAAGAATTGTGGCGGTGCATTTTTCATAGGTTGAAAGTGTCCCAAGTTGTGCTGCGGGTGTAAAGGCATGTGTCACCACGATGTGTAGTAAGGATCTCTTGACTAACGATTGATGCTGGTCAAGAGATCTTTACTAGCAGCCGGGGATCACGGCAGGCTGAGCGCATCGATGTAGGCATCCTGGAATGCGGGGACGAGGTTGAGTTCAAGAATTTCCAGCGAGCGCGCGGTGCGCTGCATGTCCGCCAGAAGCGATTTATCGGTGAGAGCGAGGTAAGCGCCGGCGAGAGAAGAATTGCCGACGGGGACGATCTGATCGGCAGTGAAGGCGGGGAGGAGACCGATGCCGAGGGCGTTTTGGGCGTTCATGTGAGTGCCGAAGCCGCCGGCGAGGTAGACGTGGCGAACGTCGGCGGGTCGAAGCTGAACGTGATCGAGCAGCATCTGGATGCCCGCATGAATGGCGGCTTTGGCGGAGAGGAGCGAAGCGACATCGCACTCGTGGACCGCGATTTGCCGGCGTCCCTGGCTGAAGGCCAGACGGTATCCGGGAAGCGCGCCGTTATTTTCGAGCCAGCTTTCACGCAGACCGACGTCGCGCTGGAAGCGGCCGGTGGCCGAAAGCAGTCCAGTGCGGCGGGCTTCGGCGAGGAAGTCGATGTACGCCGAACCGCAGAGGCCGGCGGGAAAGACTCCGCGGTCCTGGCCGATCCAAGAGAGATCGTGGCGGCCGGTGTCAGGATGGAGCGTAATCGCAGAAATAGCGCCATCGCCCGCCCGCATGCCCGAAGTAAGACGCGCACCCTCGAACGCGGGCCCGGCCGCGGTCGCACAACCGATGAGGCGGCCGTCGTGGCGCAGGACAATTTCGCCGTTGGTGCCGACGTCCACGAGCAAATCCGTCGTCGGATCGTAAGCCATGCCGGTGGCGATCAGTCCCGCAATGATGTCCGAGCCGATGTAGGCCGCAGCGCCAGGAAGTAGATGGACCGCAGCCCCTGGAAAACGCTCGCCCCATCCGCCAAGCAGATCGCCGGGGCGAAGGACGCGGTGTTCGATAAATGTCGGCGTAAAAGGTGCGATACCCAGGGATGTCGGATCGACCCCGGCAAGAATGTGCAGCATCGTGGTGTTACCGGCGATGACGAAGCCGCCCACGTCCGCATCCTTGGCGCCCGATGCGGTGAGGATTTCCTGCACCAGCGGCGCCAGCGTCTGTTCCACCAGCGCCGTCTGAAGTTCTCGCAACGCGCTCGCCTGATTCATACAGAGCGTGATCCGCGTCACGACATCGTCCCCCAGGTGCATCTGCGCGTTAAACGCACTGGCCCGGGCCGCAACTTTGCAGGTTTCAAGATCCACCAGCATCGCCACAACCGTCGTCGTGCCGACGTCCACCGCAATGCCCCAGCGGGCGGCCAGGAGCGGGTCATTGGCATGCGTGACGCGGATGGCGTACGCATCGAGAACCTGCGGCGAATAGGTCAGAAGAGAACGCCGCGGAAGATTCAGATGAAGATCGCCCGCGGGCCCATATTCACAGGCGCGTATCGACAGCGGCTGACCTTCCGCCGAAAGCACGGCATGGGTGCGGAGATGATGAACCGTGCCGTGGGTAAGCTCGACGATGCACGCTTCACACAGCCCACGCTGACCGCATCGGGTATTGAGTGGAAGGGCGTGCCGGCGCAGGATGTCGGCCAGCGACCCGGCGCCGTGCTGAGGCGCGTGGAGGGTCTTTTCGGCCTCCGGCGTGCGGATGTGGAGGCTGAACTTCTTCATGGTTCAGCCTCAACCGGATTGCCGCGGACGGTGAGGGGCACGCGTGCCATGATTTTTTCATCGGCGGTCATTTTCAGGAACTCGCCGGGATTGAGCACGAGGAAACGTTCATCATCCCACGGGCCGGTGAGAAGGTCGCGGAGCAATTGCGGATCGCCACGCTGACGGTCGAACGACCATTTAAGCCAGTCGGCGCATTTCCGCGTGTAGGCTATATCTGCCTGGACGTCGGTTTCAGGGGTCAGGCCCAGATCGACGTAGGCTGCGAGTTTATATTCGGAAAACCAGGCCTGCTCGGTTTCCATGAGGAACTGGGCGTCTTCTTCGGAAAACTTCTTACGATATTCGGCGAGATATTTCTGATAGCGTTCCTCACCGGGAGGCGAGTGATGGCGGTTCCAGCCCGGGGAATACCAGTAGGTGCCGGGATTCTGCTGGACGTACTGTGCATAACGCTCTTTGGAGCCCAGCAGCAGGGTGATGCAGTCGTGGGCGCGGGGGACGATGAGTTGGGCGCGGCGCGTGGTGACGTTTTCGGTGCCGCGGGAACAGAGGCCGTAGACCAAAGTAATGGCTTGGGCGTTGGTCGTGGATTCGAGGTGGCCGACGGCTTCCTGCAGGCGCTGACTGAGCAATTGCGGCGTATTGTGCAGGCCCTGTTCGAGCGGGTGGATGGCCACGATGTGCGGCATCCCTTGTGCGAGAATGCGAATTTCATCCTCCATGACGGCACAAAGAATGATGGCAATGGGAGGAGGAACGGAAGAATGATTGGGCATTGGTCAAAAACTCCACGTTCTTGCGGGGCCAAATCATCGGAGGAACAAGTGATCAAATGGCACGAGCGTGCAATCCCTGAAAAGGGATCGGCGTCACCTCGACTTTACAATAGCATATCTGGATAATAAGATCATATTCTCAATTTGCGTATTTTGCTTGGAGTCCAGCCATGGCGGAGTTGCAGGAACTGACTCAGGTCATCATCAAGGGAAATCGCGCGGAAGCCAAACGTTTGACCCAGGCGGCGATCGACGCACAGGTGCCGGCGCGGCAGGTTCTAGATGCGCTGGTGGCCGGGATGGATGAAGTCGGCCGGCGATTCCAGCGGAATGAAGTCTTCGTGCCGGAGATGCTGATCGCCTCGCGCGCGATGAAGGAAGCGATGGCGCTGCTGGAACCGATGCTGGTGAAGGCGGGGATCAAGCCGGAATATATCGCGGTGATCGGTGCGGTACAGGGGGATTTGCACGACATCGGCAAGAACCTGGTGGCCATGATGTGGCGCGGGGCGAATTTCCAGGTGGTGGACCTGGGCACGAATGTACCCGCCGAGAAATTCATTGCCGCAGTCAAGGAACATCGGGCGCAGGTGGTGGGCTTGTCCTCGCTGCTGACGACGACGATGCCGGCGATGCAGGCCAAGGTCAAGGCGATCAAGGACGCGGGCCTGGGATCGCTGAAAGTGGTCGTGGGCGGCGCCCCGATCACGCAGGATTTCGCCAAGGAAATCGGCGCCGACGGCTTCTCGCCCGATGCTGCCGGAGCGGTGGACCTGGTGCGTAAGCTGCTGGCGGCTTGAAATCGCACGCATCGCGCGAAAGTGCTTCGAACGAAAATAGATTGGAATAACCAATGACGACGCAGGGCAGTCTGACGGGGCGGGAGCGCGTCAATCGGATGTTTGCGCGCCAGGATCAGGACCGGATCCCGCGGCACGAGAGCTTCTGGCCGGAAACGATCACGCGCTGGCAGGAAGAGGGCCTCAGCGGGGAGCAGAGCGACGTGCTGGACCTGTTGGAGAGCGACTTTGGGCAGGTGACCTGGATGTGGCCGTCGCCGTTTCGCGGCCAGGGGCGCACGATCCAGCAGGACGCCTCGACGCGTGTCGTGCGCGACGAACATGGAAAGCTGGCGCGGTACTGGAAGAACAAGAGCGGCACGCCCGAGCATCTCGGGTTCGATTGCGACAGCCGGGAAAAATGGGAACAGGTCTACAAGCCGGCGCTGCTGAACACCGGGTTACAGGTGGATGTACATGCCGCCAAACGCGCCTTTCGCCGCGCACGCGAGCTGGGACAGTGGGCCTACGTGGCGGGCGTCGAATCCTTCGAACAGACCCGCACCATGATGGGCGATGAAATCACACTCATGGGCATGATGGAATATCCCGAGTGGATTCGCGATGTCTCGGTCACCTGCACCGACGTCATGCTGCGGAATCTGGATGCGATCGTCGCCGAGGGCGTGCACTTTGACGGACTCTGGACCTACGGCGACATGGCGTACAACCACGCCACCATGTGCTCGCCGGCGACCTATCGTGAATTGATCTGGCCGGACCACAAACGCCTGGCCATGTGGGCCCACGCCCACAATATGAAGTTCATCTATCACACCGATGGCGACATCAACGGCGTCATGGACCTCTACGTCGAGGCCGGCTTCGATTGCATCCAACCGCTGGAAGCTAAAGCCAATATGGATATCCGCACGTTGTGCCCGAAGTACGGCCAGCAACTGGCGATGTTCGGCAACTGCAATGTGATGAAGTACGCAACGAATGATCGAGCCGTCATCGAGGAAGAAATTCGTGCGAAACTGGAGGCGGGAAAAAAGACGCGCGGCTACGCGTATCATTCCGACCATTCGGTCCCGCCGCAGGTCAGTTGGGAAACGTATCAGTTCATCATCGACCTGGTGAAACGCTACGGAAAGTATTGAGCAAAAAGCAGAGAATCAAACAACGGGGCAATTCAGAGGACGTGTCGCAGCAGGATAATATAGGGGTTTGGCAGCGGGATGGATGGCAGCGAGCGGTTCCAGAAGTATGCTGGATTCGGCGGTGTCAGGAGTTTTTAATATCATGAACGTCATGAATGAACGTCAACGCTTTCTCGCAACGATGCACTACCTTCCCCGCGATCGCTCGCCCATCTGCGACTTCGGCTTCTGGTCGGAAACCATCGACGAATGGCACAATCAGGGATTACCCCAGCGCGTGATCTATAAGAATTATGATGGCACGTCGGCCAATGAATTTTTTGGCATGGACGAATACAGCGGCGGGCCGGGGTTCAACGTGGGGCTCTGCCCGGGCTTCGAATACAAGGTGATCGAAGATCGCGGCGATCATGAAGTCGTGCAACAGGGCGACGGCGTCCGCGTGCTGCGCAAAAAACACATGTCGTCGATCCCCATGCATGAAGGACATCTGCTCGTCGATCGGCAAAGCTGGAAAGAGCATTACCAGTGGCGGCTGGATCCCGACGACCCCCGCCGCTACCCGCAGGATTGGGACCAGGCCAAACGAATCTGGCGCGATAACGGGCGGGCGAAGCCGGCGACATTGTGGGGTGGAAGCCTCTTCGGCTGGCTCCGCGACTGGATGGGCATGGAAGCGATCAGCTACGTCGTCTACGACGATCCAGCGTGGTTTGAAGAAATGGTCACCACCGTCGCCGATTGCATCGTCGCATCGCTGACGCGCGTCTTGCGCACCGGCGGCGTCTTCGACGGCTGCAGCATCTGGGAAGATATGTGCTACAACGGCGGACCGCTGTTATCCCCCGCGCATTTCAAACAGTTCCTCGTTCCGCACTACAAACGCATCACGGGCCTCCTACGCAGCCACGGCGTGGACATTATCTGGGTCGATTGCGACGGAAAAATCGATGACCTTCTGCCCCTCTGGCTCGACGCAGGCGTCAACTGCATGTTCCCCATTGAAATCGGAACCTGGGGCGCCGATCCGGTGAAGTTCCGCAAACAGTACGGCAAACAATTACTGATGATGGGCGGTTTCGACAAGCACATCATGGCCAGGAGCAAGGAAGCCATTCGGGCCGAAGTGCTCCGGCTTGCCCCGCTGGTGGAAGAGGGCGGCTTCATCGGCTTTGCCGACCACCGCGTTCCGCCGGATGTGCCGCTGGAAAATTATATGTATTACCTGCACTGCGTCCGGGAGGTGTGGGGACACGGGGTGAATTTGAAACCCATTGGACAGATTTGCCCGCCGCAGTGCGCGGGACATGCGGTACAAAGGTGACAGAATGAAGCGGCAGTACTACCTGGATTTGGCGGCGCGCGGACTGCGCATGCCGATCGGGACGGATCTGGTCCTGCATGAAAAACCAGACCATGACGCCATACGTCTCGACGGCCGGCGGCTGGGAGCCGTGGTCGCGGAAGCGGCGACGCGCTATCAGACGCCGCTGGCGATTCCGTTGATGGATTTGACGCTGGAAAAGGCGTCGCTGCTGGGGCTGTTGGGGATTCCGTATGCCCAGGCTGCGGAATTTCACTTTCCCGACTCGATTGCTGCGGAGACGTTGTCAATCGTCGAAAGCCGGCTGAAGGGGCCGCTGGATGTGCGATCGCAGGCGCATGTCGATGCCATCAAGATCGTGGCAACGGATCGGTCGCTGGTCTCTTCGGGCATGTGCATCGGGCCGTTCTCGCTGATGACGAAGCTGCTGGCGGACCCGATCACGCCGGTCTATATGTTGGGTGCGGGAACCACGGCGGAGGAAGACCCCGAAGTGCAGAACGTCGAACGGGCCCTGGCACTGGCGGAGATGATCATCCATCGGTCGCTGGCCCGCCAGATCGAAGCGGGGGCAAAGGCCATCGTGCTCGCAGAACCGGCCGCCAACGTGGCCTATATTTCGCCCAAACAACTCGAAACCGGAAGCGACGTCTGGGAACGATTGGTGATGCAGCCCAATCGCCGCATCCGCAAGCAACTCGGCGATGCGGGCGTCGACCTGATCTTCCATTGCTGCGGCGAGATCACCAATCAGATGCTGCGCGATTTCGCCTCGCTCGATCCGGTCATGCTCTCGCTGGGCAGTTCGCGAAAACTCTGGGAAGATGCGCTAATTGTGCCGGACAACGTCGTGCTCTACGGCAATCTCCCCACCAAGAGTTTCTACTCCGATACGAAAGTGACGGAGGAGAATGTCATTCAGATGACGCGGGAACTCATCACGAACATGTGCCGTACCGGGCATCCCCTGATCCTGGGCAGCGAGTGCGATGTGCTCTCCGTCACCGGATGCGAGTGCCGGATCAAGGCCAAAGTCGATACCATGTTAAACTGTTCCGTGTGATAAGAGTCGAAGGGGTTGCGATGAAACGCGCTGATTTTCTGCAGAGATTGCGTGAAGGAACGCTGTTGTGCGACGGAGCGATGGGCACGCAATTGCTCGCCCGCGGCCTCGCCCCGGGTGAATGCTCCGATCGCTGGTGCATCGATCATGCCGACCGGGTCCAGGCCATTCACCGCGACTATTTCAACGCCGGCTCGGACATGGTGACGACCAACACCTTCGGCGCCACGCGCTCCATGCTCGAACGCCACGGGCTTGACGCCAAAGTGCGGGAAATCAACATCGCCGGCGCCCAGGCGGCGCGCGCCGGAGCTGGCCCGGATGCCATCGTGCTGGGCGATGTCGGGCCGTTCGGAGATTTCCTCGAGCCGGTCGGAACCGTGACAGAACCCGAACTTGAGGCCATATTTTCAGAACAGATTGCAGCCTTGCACGAAGGCGGCGCCGATGGCATCTTGATCGAGACGATGGCGGACCCGGGCGAAGCGACGGTAGCGGTACGCGTGGCGCGCCGCGTGGCCGACTGGCCGGTGCTGACGACCTTTGCGTTTTCCAAAATCGGCGACGGATCGTTCCGCACGATGACGGGGGCGACGGTCGGGCAGATTGCCCAGACGATGCGCGACGCCGGCGTCGATGCGCTGGGGGCGAATTGCGGCACATCGCTGTCGTTGCCGGAATATGTGGAACTGGCGCGGCAACTCGTTGCGGCAGCAGGTCCCGTGGCGGTGATTCTGCAGCCCAATGCCGGTTCCCCCGGGGCCGGCGATCGGCGATCCGCCACGCCGGAGGAGATGGGACAAGTCGTCCCGATGCTTCTTGACGCGGGCGTGCGGATCCTCGGTGGGTGCTGCGGGACCACGCCGCTGCATATTTCCGCGATCGCTCGATCCATTACCGCGCGAAAGGCGCAATAACTCCGGTTTTTTGCCCGGGAATCAGATCGAATCACCTGCCAATGGAATTTCCGCCAGCAAAACGGCAACGCCATTGCACGCGGTCATCGCATCCGGCCGTGACCCCTGAAAATGTAGAAAAATCAGTAATCGCAAACGCAATAAACGAGGGGTTCCAATCGTTTATCGCAGCACTTGACCGGTGACGCGAAATGCCGCATAAGTATCAGTAAACCATGGCTGTAAACCACGGTTCAGGCGGTCGTCCTCGTCGGTGAGTCGGCGATCATGGGGAGGGGCATCGCCACACGGCTGGCCGCGATAACGGAAGCCGCCGGGCCAACGCTCGGGAGACTTCTGAAGCAGGACGAACGGGATACTTCATGCAGGCACAGAAAGAGCAAGAATCACAAGCCCGTTCGTCAGAGGACGGGGCCGATATACGCCCGGGTGCCACATGGCGCGCCGGCATCACCCTCAAATCGGCGGCGGCCGCCATCTTCGCAATGATGCTGCTGTCGATGCTGATTCAGTACGGCGAGGTGGTCCTGAGTTTCAGCCTCCCGCTGGCGGAAGAGACGCTGGCGTTGCCCGCGATGTGGATCGCCCTGGTATTGCTGGGAGTGGTGGGGATTTCCTGGTCGATGGCCCGCCTGCGGATTCTCAGCCGCCCCGAACTCCTCTGCGTCATTTACGCAATGCTGGTCTCCGCGCCGCTGATGACGCAGGGCTTCTGGCATCGGTTTATCGCCATCACGGGGACGATTCCGCGGAGCACGGAAACGTGGGACAAGCTGGACGCATTCAACGATCGACTCTGGCCGCACGGTGAAAATCTGCTGGCGGGAGAGCTTAACAACGCCGATTTGCTCCGGCCGGGCATCCGGGGAAATGTCGTCTGGCAGCCCGTCGAATATGAGGCGGAAAAAACGGAAAATCTGCCGGTCATGGCAAACACGCGGTCGGACGAGGTTTCGGCCGTACGACTGCGGGTTCCGGTGGTGCCGCGGGATGGCACCGAGGCCGGAATCGTCCGCAGCGAGCCGTACCTGTTCAGCGTATTGGCGCGGGCCACGGAGCTGGCGCCGGGGTCGAAGTATTACTGCCGGGTCTACGAAGACGGCGGTAGCAAGTTCCAGGAGATATTCAGTTCCGAATCCGGTCCGCGGGTCACCGCGTTGCACCAGAAGGGATTTCAGCGGCTGGGGGCCTACGGGACGAAATTCCCGGGAACGCTCGAGAAATATGTCGATGTGGAACTGGGGCTCAGCGGCATAGGTCGCCTCGAGATCGCCGATGCAAAATTGATGAACGTCTCGACGCTCGAAGGGATCTACAAGGGCCGCGTGATTGTCCGCGAAAGCAACTACGCGAAGCTCCCGGAGGCGGCACGGGCGGGCGTGGTGGTCAAGCCGGACAACATGGTGAGTTGGTCCGGGCTGAAGTTTGTCATTGCCGGGTACATTCCCCTGCGCGACTGGCTCATGCCCGCGGCGGTGTGGTCATCGTTTCTGATCCTGATCATGGTGGCGTTCCTGGCGGTCAATGCGCTGATGCGCCAGCAATGGATGGATAGTGAGCGGTACCTGATGCCCATGGCCCGGGTGACCCAGTTGCTTCTGGGACCCGATCCCGACGCTCCCGGCGCCTCCGCCCCGATCTGGAAAAACGGCTGGATGTGGGCCGGAGGAGCGATCGGCCTCCTGTGGACCCTGGGGAAGATCTGGCGGCACGTGAATCCGGTGATTCCGGACGTGACCGTCACGCACCGCATGAACGAGTTCTTCACCAGCGGCACATGGGGCACGATGTTCGACGTCAACTTCGATCTGAACATGTTCTTCATCAGCCTGTGCCTGTTCATGGAACTGAACGTGCTGTTCAGCATTATCCTGGGATTCTGGGTATTTCGGACGCAATATTGGATCGGGCACAAGTACGGGTGGGACACGACGCCCAATTTCCCGCTCGGAAATGAACAGATGCTGGGATCCTATGTCGCGTACGGCCTCATGATCATGGCGTTGAGTTGGCGCTATATCGGGCGCGTACTTAAGGCCGCGCTCTTCAACGACAAGGCGGCATCCAACGGCGAACTCTTCAGTTATCGCACGTCACTGTTACTGCTGGCGGCATGTTTTGGATTCGGTGGGATCTGGGCGCATTGGGTGGGAATCTCGGTCCTGGGCATTCTGACCTTCCTGGCCGGGATCGTATTGATCGGAATGGTCAGCTCGAAATTACGCACCGAGTGCGGAACGCCTTGGAGCGAGTTTGCCGTGTTCAATCTCGCACTCATACTGACCGTGACCGGCGGCATCCCCGTCTTTGGGCCGCAGGCGATGTTCTTCTGTTATGTCGTCACGTTCTTCATGGGTCCGACGACGTTCTTTCTGATCCCGGGCGGACAGATGGAAATGATCGAACTGGGCCGGCGCTGGCGCGTGCGCCCCTCGCATATCACCACCACGCTCGTCCTGGCGATGCTGGGCGGATTGTTTCTGGGTGGCTGGGCGTTCCTGTCCAATGCGTATGCCTTGGGTGGCGATACGATCAAGTACGGCTGGGCGTTTGATTCGAAGGCCTGGAATTTCCAGCCGTTCAACGCGCTGATGGACCAGGCGCAACATGCCAATGTATTGAACGCCGGACCCGCCGGCGCGGCGCACCACATCGATCCGACGTGGTACGCCTACGGGTATTCCGCAATCGTCACGGTGATCCTGACGGCCATGCGGCAGATGTTTTCCTGGTTCTGGTTCCATCCGATCGGATTCGTCGTCAGCGCATCTCCGTATTTTGGGGCCAAGCTGTGGGGCAGCGCGCTGGTCGCCTTGCTCGTACGCTGGTTCGTACTGTGGTTTGGCGGTGCGGCGACGATCCGCAACAAGTTACAACCGTTCGCAATAGGTTTGTTAGTCGGAGCACTTTCCGGCGAGTTTATTTCGGTGGCATTGGCCACCTATTTCCGAGCGATGGGCATGGCAGATGTCTACAGCGGGTGATCGAGTGAATCACAGGCCGGTGAGCCTTCTACAGCGCCTGGGCGTGGCGGCCATCTTCGCTGCGCTATTGCTGCTGGCCATGTGCTTTTACGTGACCCTGTTTGCACCACGCCCGCCCCTGCCCACGGGGTCCGCCGACGAGTCCTATGATCCCGCGGTAATGCGCGGGGCTGTGGCGCCGGCGCAGGTGGCGGCGCACCAACAGGACATCATCGGGATGGGTTCGCGTTTCATCGGCCAGGACGGCTTCTACAAGACTGCCGACTACATCCGCCAGGCCTATCGCGATGCCGGCCTGGAACTCCTCGAGTATGAGAATCAAACCGTGGCGCCGTGGACGCTGGAGCGGCAGATTCTCGGCGCCGACGGAAAGCCGCTCTCGAATGTCGAACTGTTCCCCTATTTCCCCAATTACATTCAACCGATGAATACGCCCGCCGAGGGCCTCGCGGGAAAGCTGGTGCTGGTCACCGACGAACTGCTGAACACCCGGCCCAAATTTGACGACTGCATCGCCCTGATCGACGCGATGAAGCAGCCGAAGGCGTTTGGCGTGCTGTGGGCCAAGTATGCACAGGTCGGCTTCAAGGCGATGATCGTTTCCAGCCGCGACGGCCTCGACAAGATCAACTGGCGCAAGAGCCTGGCCGTCGGATCGCTGCCGATGAACTATGTCCGCGTGGTGGCCGCGCCGGGGATTTTCGATCACCTCGACGAACCCGTCACGCTGCGGGTGCGGACGGAATACCGGAAGATCCGCAACCCGATCCTGGTGGGCATACTTCGCGCCGGCGTGGCCGACAAGACAGATCCCTCCGCACTGATCATCCCGGCAGAATATGATGCGCCGTCGATTCTGCCTGACCTGGCGCCCGGCGAACTCTCGGCCGTCCCCGCGGCCACCCAACTGGCGATGCTGGATGGACTCAAAAGCTACAAAGCGCACCTGCGGCGGGACGTGGTCTTCATCGCCACCGGCGGGCAGGTCGCCGCTCAGGACTCCTCAGCACGGCTCTTGTCCATCCTCGGCTCGGCCCATGATCCCGCACCGGCGCGGAAAGCACTGGTCAAGGAACGCGATGAGAACCAGCTGCGCCTGGCGCAGTTGGACGCGATCATCCGCCTGTGCGCCGATTCCCGCTTCCTGCATGATGCCGCGGCCACCGAGTCACTCGTGGCGGGTCTCAAGAAGGATGAGCGAAACTTTTTTGAAGAGCAGTTCCGCTACGTGATGAACACCATACTGCTGGAGCGCACCGAAGCGCAACTGCAGGCGAAGATCGAGTTCCTCAAGCGCATGGACAGCAATCTCGAATCGCCCGAGTTCCTGGCCTACATGAAGATGAAGGCCGGCTACGACGAGGCGCTGGCGGTCGGCGGCTATCCGCTGGGAAAACTGGTCGCCACCTCCGCAACCTTCATCACCGAGGCCGACCTGATCAAGCGCTGCGTGGACCGGTTCGGGACCTTGCATGCGTTCCACGAAGCGGAACTGGGCCGGTCGCGCCAGGCGCTAGCCATCCACGATGCGATTCATCAATACTCCACCGTGGTGGTAGTCGCGCCGCAGATTCTGCCGACGGAGCCGAGCAAGACGCCCTCTGAGTCGATGACCGTCTTCATGGGGCCGGGTGTCGAAGAGGGCGCCTACGTTCAGTACCCCTTGTTCAACAACGCCCTGCTCCGCCGCACCAATCGCCTCCGCGCCGATGCCGACAAAGAGGGCTCCGCCGCTGACTTCGCCGCCTTTCGGTATGAATCGATTAACGACGCCAAGCACAGCAGCAAGATTGCGTCGCGTGTTCCCGATCTCAACACTTCGACGACTTATTGGAACCGCCTCTCGTATCCGTCGGTAAGCCTGATCAACACCGATCGCACCTCGGCCTACGAACTCAAAAATTCGCCCATCTCCAAACCCTTCATGCGCGACCTCGGCACCATGCAACACTCCCTTCATGTCGCGGGCGAAACCATGTTGTGGCTGGCCCACGGCAACGGCTGGTTTGAATTGCCCCTCAAGGCCGGCGCAAAAACCTTCAACGGTTGCGTATACGTCGCCGGGGTCGGTAAATCAGTCGTCCCCAACTACCCCCTCGCCGGCGCCCTCTTCGCCCCCAAACCCCAGTACCAGGTGTTCCAGCAGTTCGGCTACCTGCCTCAAATGATGGACATCACCGATCCCTATGGCCGTTATTCACGCCCCCTCTGGGCCACCGACGTCGTTTGGCCCTACTCCCCGGAAATCGCCGGCTACGGCCCCAACGGCGTCATCCGTTACATGAAGGATGACGGGTCCATCGGCCAATCCGTCTACAAGTCCAATAACTTCAGCCAATGGGGCACCAGCGCACTGAGTGTAAACGTCGTGGTATTTCGCGCCGCACCTGTTGGTATCCTCGACCTCATCAATCCCCAGACCCTCACCGCTTACGGCGCTGTCGATCTGATTGTGCGCGACGGCCTGGCCGACCTCAGCCGCTTCTACAAATACCGCGGTGAAGAGGGAAGCCTCACCTTCGTCGAGCCCGAGCTGTTCCTCTACGTGGAATTGAAGGCCGGCGCTGCCGACAGCCCCTCCACCCAGGCCACCCGCGCATTTCTTCTGGGCACCGAATCGATCGCCGCCACGCATTACCCGCTCGATCCGCACAAGGAAATCGACGGCCCCGGCTACCTGGCCGCCGATTCATTGCTCATACGCGACATACCCCAGCGCGTGGCCTCCGCCATGCTGCAGGTGGACGATCGCCGCCTCGAACTTCAAGAACGTCACCACATGGCCGACGAGCGCGTCGTCGCCTTTGAGAAGCGGGCGCATGAAAGCCTGGAAGCCTCGACGCAGCCCGGCATCAGCCAGCACCAGCGCACCCTGCTGTCGCAGGAATCGGTGACCTACTCGACGCTGAATCACCCGGTGCTCCGCGGGGCCATTTCAGAGGCCGTCATCGGCGTGCTCTGGTACCTCGGGCTCCTCGTGCCGTTCGCGTTCTTCTTCGAGAAACTGGTCTTCGGCTTTGCCGATGTACGCAAGCAGATCATCACCCAGGCGATGGTGATCCTGGTCGTCTTCGCCCTGCTCAAGCTCCTGCATCCGGCCTTTGAGATGATCCGCTCGTCTCTGATGATCCTCCTGGGATTTGTGATCCTCCTGATTTCCGCCGGCATCACGATGCTCTTCTTCGGCAAGTTCCAGGAAAACCTCGATGAGCTCCGCAAGCAGCGCGGCAAGGTGACCGCCGCCGAAATCAACACCTTCGGCGTCATCGGCACCGCCTTCATGCTGGGCCTCAACAACATGCATCGCCGCAAGGTGCGTACCGGACTGACCTGCGCCACCCTGGTGCTGATCACGTTCGCCATGATCTGCTTCACCAGCGTCACCAGCGATTTGAAGGAAAAGGCCGTGGCCGTCGGCAAGGCGCCCTACCAGGGATTCCTGCTCAAGCCCGACAGCTTTTATCCCATCGGCGAAGGCGACTTCTTTGCGTTGCAGAACAAGTACGCACACATGTATACCGTGGCGCCGCGGACCATGTATGTCGGGGAACGGACGTGGGATCAGGTCGTCTATAACCCGCAGCTCGATATCGTTTACGACCCGGCCGCGCAAGCCGCCACCCAGCCCGACGCGATGGCCATCTCGAGAAAAGTGATCGCCAACTCGATGCTGGTTCTGTCCAACCGTGAACCGCTGCAGGAGAAGATCAAGCTGCTGACCAATCGGGGCTGGTTCCCGCCGCCGCCGGAAAAAATGTCGACGAAAGATCCGATCCTCATCATGTTGCCGGAATCGATGGCGGGCAATCTGGGGCTGAACGTTCGCGATGTAAACGCGGGTCTGCCGACGGTCAAAGTCTGCGGCAAATTGTGCAGTGTCTGGGGCATTTTCGCCGGCGCGTCGCTGGCCGAGGCACGCGATCTCGACGGCCGCAATCTCCTGCCCTTCGACGCCGAAGCCATCGCCACTCCCCGGGTGGCCGGCAGCTCGTTGCTGGCCTCGCTGAACGATCCGCAGCTTTCCCCCGAACGCGTCATTCTCGCCGCCAGCCGTCCGTTCGATACGCTTTCCTCCGCCCATGCCGGGGCGCGTCTGACGTCGGTGGCGGTGGAGTTCAATGCCCTCGGCTACAAGGACGCCAAATCCGCCATCAATACCCAACTGGAACAGAGCGGCAATGAAACGTACTACGGCCTCGATGGCATCGCGTACATCGGGCAACTCGCCCGCGCCACCAGCTTCGCCGGCCTGGCCGGTTTGCTCGTGCCGCTGCTGGTCGCCGCACTGACGGTGCTCAATACGATGCGCGGCAGCGTCTATGAGCGCAAGGATGAAATCTTCGTCTACAACGCCGTCGGCATCGCTCCCCGTTACGTCTTCTTCATGTTCTTCGCCGAGGCGTTCGTCTACGCAGTCGTCGGCGCCGTGCTGGGCTTCCTGCTCAGCCAGGGCCTCGGCAGAACCTTGACCGAACTCGAAGCCGTCACCGGTTACCAGTGGACCGGCGGCATGCGGATGACCTTTACCAACATCAACACGATCTTCGCCTCGATCGCCGTGGCCGTGGCCGTGTTCGTCTCCACATATTTCCCGGCGCGTTCCGCCGGCAGAATCGCCACCCCCGCGGACGACCAGGGCTGGTCGTTGCCGCCCGCCCAGGATGATGCTATCGCCTTCGCCCTTCCGTTCACCTTCGACCGCAAAGATCGCATCGCCGTGCTGGAATTTTTCAACCGCATCTTCATGGATCACGGCGAAGGCGGCACCGGCACCTTCCACGCCGGCAAGCCCGAATTTGCCGCCACCGAAGATTCCGCCGGCCTCATCCCCGAAATCCGCACCACCATCTGGCTCAAACCCTTCGACCTCGGCGTCTCGCAGGAGCTCATCATCCGTATGCCCACCGATCCTGAAACCGGCGAGTTTATCGCCCGCCTCCAGCTCACGCGCCTGTCCGGCACCCGCGAAAGCTGGATGCGCCTCAATGAAGGCTTCGTCGGCCTGGTTCGCAAGAATTTCCTCTACTGGCGCGCCGTAAGCCCCGAAGAACGCGGACGTCTTTTCGACGCGGCACGCCAACAAATTGAAACGGCCGTTATGTCTGCACCGACTGATGTTGCCGCGGAGGTCGCATGAGCACCACCACCGAAACAGTTGCACAGAAACCCAAACTCAGCCTCGGTGACGCCGAGCTCGCCCAATACCGCAACCTGCTCGAAACCCCCACCGAGTTCAAGGATGGCTTCGGCTGGAGCACCGTCGCCGGCGTCATCTTCTGCGGCCTGATCATGATGCCCGGGTCCATCTACCTCGGCCTCATGACCGGTGGCGGCATGGGCGCAGCCGCCCAGTGGGTCACCGTGATCCTCTTCGCCGAAATCATGCGCCGCAGCATGAAAAATCCCAGCAAACAGGAGCTCGTCGTACTCCTCTGGGCCGCCGGCGCGATGGCCGGCGGCGGCGCATTCGCAGGCTTCGTCTTCCGCGCCTTCTTCGTCACCAGCGACGCCGTCCGCGATGCCGGCCTCCGCGGCGCCTTCCCCACATGGTGGAGCCCCTCCCCCGATAGCCCCGCCATCGTCTCACGCAACCTCTTCCATCCCGACTGGCTCGTCCCCATCGGCCTGCTGGCGGCGATGACGGTCATCGGCTTCATCAACAAATGGACCCTCGGCTACTTCTTCTTCCGCCTCACCTCCGACATCGAACAGCTTCCCTTCCCGATGGCCCCCATCAGCGCCCAGGGCGCCATGGCCATGGCCGAGGCGGATGAACCCGCCAAACCCGCCAACGAAGAAGACCTCGTCGCACAAAAGCCCGGCCTCCGCAAAAAGTCCGACCGCTGGCGATTGTTTACCCTGGGCGTATTCTTCGGCGTACTTTTTGGCGCGCTGCAGGTCGGCGTGCCGGCCATCACCGGCCTGCTCTTCGACAAGCCCATCTTCATCCTCCCCCAGCCCTGGTTTGACGCCACCAACATCACCCAGGGTGTGCTCCCCGCAACCCCCACGGGTTTGGTTATCGATCCCGGCATCATCCTGATCGGCATGATCATTCCCTTCTGGGCCGTGATCGGAACCACGATCGCCATTGTCGCCACGATGGTTTTCAATCCGGTGCTCCATCACTACGGCGTACTCACACGCTGGCAGCCCGGCATGGATACCATCAACACCAGCTTCGCCAATGGCGTCGATTTCTGGATTTCCTTCGGCATCGGCACCGGCCTGGGCATCGCCGCGGTTTCGATCTTCCAAACCATCCGCGATGTCCGCAAACGCCTCGCGGAAAACCGCTCCCGCAAAAACACCCTCTCCACCGAAAAACGTAAAGACCTCTGGGCCACTCCCAAAAAGGGCCGCGGCGATTTCCCCCTCTGGATCAGCCTCGTCGGCTACGTCCTCGCCTCCACCGCCACCATCATCCTCTGCCACTACCTGCTGCCACCGAATACGACGCTCCGCGTCTTCCTCGTCATCTTCGCCTTCATCTACAACCCCTTCATCTCCTACGTCAACGCTCGACTCCTCGGCATCTCCGGCCAAAGCGTCGATATCCCCTTCGTCCGCGAAACCGCCTTCATCTTCTCCGGTGCCAAAGGCGTCGGCATCTGGCTGGCCCCCATCCCCATCGAAAACTACGGCGGCATGGCCCAGCAGTTCCGCGTCAACGAACTCACCGGCGTCAACTTCATGTCCCTCCTCAAGACCGACCTCGTCGTCATCCCCACCAGCTTCATCCTCTCCTTCGTCTTCTGGGGTTTCATCTGGGCCTCCGATCCCATCCCCTCCTCCGCCTTCCCCGCCGCCCAGGTCCAGTGGACCCTCCAGTCCAAAAACATGGCCCTGCTCTATTCCTCCACCTACAGCCAGCCGGGCCAGCGCGCCGCCGACATCAAGGACAGCCAGTTCATGCAGGCGATCCACCCCACTGTGATCGGCACCGGCTTCTCCGTGACCATCGTCGCATTCGCAGTGCTTAACATGTTCGGATTGCCGGTCATGCTGGTCTACGGCATGATCCGCGGCTGCGGAGGTATGCCGCACACCATCATATTTGAGCTCGCTGGGGCGCTGATCGGCCGCTATTACTTCGGTAAAAAATTCGGCGCGGATAATTTTCTGCGCATGGTGCCCACAATCTGCGCCGGCTATTTCACCGGCGTCGGCCTTATCGGCATGAGCACCATCGCCATGCGGTTCATTCAGAGCGCTATTTCCAGCGCTCCCTTCTAACCAGAGGATTTGAAACTGGATACGCGTCCCATGACAACTCCGCAACACCAAACCATCCACGAGCAGGTCTCCCTGCCCGTCTCGGTCGCTTTGGAGGTCGTACTCCAAGGCATCCGCATCCGCCTGGGCCGATCGATTGTCACGATCCTCGGTGTGGCGCTGGGCATTGCCTTCCTTATGTCGATTCTCACGACGCAGCTCGTCACCCAGGGCGTCAGCGATGAAGAAAAAACCCGCACCGAACTCGTTCGCATGCTCAGCTTCCTCACCGCCGATACCGGCCCGCTCCACGAACGCACCCTCGGCGTCATCCAGGCCGGCCCCTTGAACCCGCTGGAAACCCGCTTCCTGCAGACGATTCGCGAGCAGGGCCTGACGCGGCTTCAGTGGACCCTGTTGAACAAATCGCTCCCAGCGCCCAAAGACGCCGACGTCGTCGATCTGCCCGCTGTCGCCAAAGACGCCAGCGCCGTGATCGTCGTCGGCGATGGCGATTCCTCAGCCGTCGATTGGTCCGCCGTTCTGGCCCCCGCCCGTCAGAAAGTCATCGCCATCACGCGCCCCAACACCTCGGCCACCCAGACCTTCGCCGGCGGCACCCTCGTCACCCTCAGCCGCGAACTCCGCGCCGATGAAAAAGTCAGCCTTGCCGCCGCTGAAAAACGCGAACGCGCCCGCTCCATCTGGATCATCGTCGTCTCCCTCCTGGTCACCGTCATTGGCATCTCCAACTCCATGCTCATGAGCGTCACCGAACGCTTCCGCGAAATCGGCACCATGAAATGCCTCGGCGCACTCTCCAGCTTCATCCGCCGCCTCTTCCTCATCGAATCCACCCTCATCGGCACCATGGGCGCACTCCTCGGCGTCGCCTTCGGCATCCTTTTCCCCGTCCTCCTCTACTCCTCGAGTTACGGCTTCGGAATGGTGTTCTCATCGCTCTCCTGGGGAACGCTGGGAATTTACGGGTTGTTTTCCCTCGTCGTCGGCGTTTTGCTCTCCATGGTCGCCGCGGTCTACCCCGCACGCTTCGCCTCGCGCATGGTGCCGGCCGCCGCTCTGCGATCCAATATTTAATCAGGTGTCTGATGTCTCTGACCGCTCAAGAAAAACTCGCTGACCTCTTCGCCGAACCTGCGGCCGGACAACGCCGCACCATCATTCGCGCCGTCGATGTCAAAAAGGTCTACCGCATGGGCACCCAGGAAGTCCATGCCCTCCGCGGCGCCACCCTCGATATCTTCCAAGGCGAATACCTTTCCATCATGGGTCCGTCTGGCTCCGGAAAATCCACCCTCTTCAACGCCATCGGCGGACTCTCCAAACCAAGCTCCGGCAAGGTCTACATCAACCAGGTCGACGTCGCCCAGCTCGATCACAACGAACTCGCCTGGCTCCGCTGCCGCACCATCGGCTACATCTTTCAGTCCTACAACCTCATCCAGGTCATGACCTGCCTCGAAAACGTCACCCTCCCCATGGCCTTCGCCGGCCTCGAAAGCGAGGAAGCCCGCGACAAGGGACTGCACATCCTCAAACTCGTCGGCCTCGGCCATCGCGCACTACACAAACCCGCTGAACTCTCCGGTGGCCAGCAGCAACGCTGCGCCATCGCCCGCGCTCTGGCCAACTCCCCTGAAATCATCCTCGCCGATGAACCCACCGCCAACCTCGACCTCCGCACCGGCGAAGAAATGATCGACCTCCTCGCCAAACTCAAGGTCGAACTCAACGTCACCATCGTCTCCGCCACCCATGACCTCAAAATGCTCCAAAAATCCGACCGCATCGTCTGGATCGCCGACGGCGTCATCGTCAAAACCGCACACCCCTCCGAAATCGACTTCTCCAAAGGCGAGGTGCACTGACCATGCGTCTGACCCGCCGCCAAAAACCGATTCCGCCCAGCGCCGCGATCCCCGCGCGCAATCCCCTGGCGGCGATCCCCTTGATTCCCGGCGACATCGATCACGGCGCCGACAATCTCGGCCTCATCCAGCTTCGCCGCAGAATCCAGCCCAAAGGCTCCCTCACACGCCGCATCAGCCGCATGGTCGGCTTCAAATACTCCGCCCGGCTCAATCTCGACGCCTGCGGCAGCTTCTACTGGCGACAGGTAGACGGAACCAAAAACCTCGACAACATCGCTGACGCCTTCGCTACCCACTTCAAATGCTCCACCGAAGAGGCCCGTACCGCCGTCCTCAAATTCACCCGCACCCTCATGCTACGCAACATGATTCTCCTGCAGATTGAGAATTACCAACCGGGACATTGAGTCCCTATTCCGGAGTCGCTATGGCCGACGACATCATCATTCAAGCCGACAACGTCAAGAAGCGTTATCGCATGGGCAACGAGGAAGTCTGGGCGCTTAAAGGCATCAGCCTCGAAATCCATCGCAGCGAGTTCATCTCCATCATGGGCCCCTCCGGCTCCGGAAAATCCACCCTCTTCAACCAGATCGGCGCACTCGATATGCCCACCGAAGGCCGCGTCTTCTTCGAAGGCCAATCGCTCTTCGACCTCTCCGAATCCCAGCAATCCTGGATCCGTTGCAACAAGATCGGCTACATCTTTCAAACCTACAATCTCGTCCAGGTCATGTCCGCCGTCCAGAACGTCATGCTACCGATCATGTTCTCCGGCGTCCCCAAGCGCGAGGCCCACGAAAAAGCCGCACAGGTCCTCACCAAGGTCGGCCTCGGAGAACGCCTCGATCACAAGCCCTTCGAACTCTCCGGCGGCCAGCAGCAACGCGTCGCCATCGCCCGCGCCCTGGCCAACACTCCCGACGTCATCCTCGCCGACGAACCCACCGGCAACCTCGACACACGCACCGGCACCGAGATCATCGAAATCCTCAAAAAACTCAACAGCGACGACGGCGTCACCATCATTTGCTCCACCCACGACCACAAAATGCTCGCCAGTTCCAACCGCGTCTGCTGGATCCGCGACGGCAAACTCGAAAAAATCACCCGCCGCGAAGATTTCAAACTCGAAGACATGGCCCCCGACACCCTCGGCCGGTAAGTTGCGGCCCCGCAAAAACGCGAAACCCACAGCCCGGCGGCTTCACCTCGCTCTTTCAGAACATCGCAAATAACATGCTAAGGAAATTGGGCGTTGCAGGGCTCGAACCTGCGACCTTACGGGTGTGATGGTACCCAGGCACTTCACTAAAACCCTTGAAAACACAGGCTATTATCGCTGCTGACTGGAGTTGCGCGCCAAAGGTTCCCGGTCGCCTCCCGGTCATTTCCCGGTGTTTTCCCGGTAGTTTGTCAGAAAATTTGTCAGAATTAGAGCATCTGCCAAAAGTTTTCCGCGTTATACACTTGCGCAATCGCGAAGAATATGGTGAACTCTGTGCATGGCACGGAGGCCGCCACAACCTCATGCGG
>Ga0114951_10001058_pt1 | contig 35872 bp, 31 predicted proteins | sample AM7aDNAmetaG_FD_88677 | JGI IMG/M metagenome (GOLD analysis project Ga0114951, IMG submission 88677) | Freshwater microbial communities from Finland to study Microbial Dark Matter (Phase II) - AM7a DNA metaG | ecosystem: Environmental > Aquatic > Freshwater > Lake | place: Finland: Lake Alinen... | reverse complement strand
TGAATATCAAAGTATTATAAAAAGTTATCAACACTATTATGTTGATTGTCAACAAATTAAAGAGGCTGCCCTTTTGAGACAGCCTCTTAACAGATACTACGCAAACCATTATCTGTTTATAACTATTTTTTTTGTAAGGATATCGTTGCCGGTATTCATTTTGATAAAATACACACCGTTCGAACTTTTTGACAAATCTGTGCGGTATATATTTTTACCTTTTACAACAATATAATCATGTGACGGCAGTGATTGTCCCAAAGAGTTCATTATTGTAACTGTACAATTTGTATTCCCTTCCGAGTAAAATTCAATGTCGAATATTCCCTTATTCGGATTAGGGATAATAGTCAATCCTTCACCTGGTGTTGACTCATTTATTCCATAATTGCACGGAGAAACAGTAATGTGGAAAGCTGTTGAAGATCCGCCATTGCCACAGTTATTCTGCCCCCTGACCGTGAGGTCGCCTGATGTTGAATTGGCAGGAAAATCCATAGTTACCGAAACTCCGGAACCATTTATTGTAGCGCCTGCTCCTGAATAATTCCATTGATACGATGTTGCATCGGAAACAGAAGGTATTGAATATGCTATTCCCAAATCTGTCCAGCAAACATTAGCAGTCCCTGTTATTGTTCCGGCACTGGCAGGTAATCCGGTCACTGTAACAACAAAGAATGAAGAAACTCCCGGGCCGCATTGATTGCTGCCCTGCACAAAAAGTGTATCAGATAAAGCAGTATTATTAAAATCAATATTGATTGTATTGGTTGTACTCGTACCTATAAAACCTGCCGGTAAAGTCCAGATGTAGGATGTTGCCCCTGATATTACAGGAACAGTATAGGTTATTCCTGTATTGCCTCTGCAAACGCCTGCCTGTCCGCTGATATTTCCGGCTGCAGGAGGTGTATTTATCACATTCACAGGGAATCCTGCCGAAACGGTTCCGTTACCACAACCGTTTAACCCCCTAACTGTCAGGCTGCCACTAGTTGCTCCGGATGAAAAGTCAATGGTTACACTGTTGGAACTTCCATTAATTGTTGCACCTGTGCCGGAATATGCCCAGGTATAACCGGTAGCATCGGTGATCATAGGTACACTGTATGATATCCCGGTTTGTCCTGCACAAATGCTTCCCGTACCTGTAATATTACCTGCCGGAGCAGGCAAAGGGTTCATCATGATGTTAAAGCCGGCAGAGATAGTTCCGTCACCACAGTTGTTGTGTCCTTTAACCCTCAAAATTCCTGCCGTGGCATTGTTGGCAAAAGTAATGGAAACAGAATTTGAAGCACCCGAAATAGTTGCTCCGGTACCTGAATAGGTCCATACGTAGGAGTTAGCATTGGTAATAAGGGGAACACTGTATGTCAATGTTGCACCCTGGCAAACAGTTGAGGTACCAGAAATAGTTCCGGCGGCATCGGGCATGGCAGAAATAAAAATTGCAAAATTCGGTGAATAAGCACCATAACCACATAAGCTATTATATCCTCTCACTCTTAAAATTCCATTGGTAGCATTTCCGGCAAAATCGATTGTAATGTTTGCCCCTGTACCATTGATGGTAGCTCCTGTGCCGCTGTACGACCATTCGTAAGAACTGGAGTTATTGATAACAGGGACAGAATAAGCAAGCCCGGTACGAATGGTGCAAATGTTAGAGGTACCGGTGATGCTTCTGGCAGAATCTGGTAAAGGATTTACAACAACGGGATATGAAGCAGAAATTGTTCCGTTCCCGCACTGATTATGCCCGTAAACTGTAAGGTTACCTGATGTGGCATTCGCGGCATAATTTATTGAGCAGTTGTATGTATTTCCGCTGATGGTGGAATGTGAACCCGTGTATTGCCAGATATAAGTTGTGGCATCACTTATGCCCGGCACTGTATAGCTCACGGTGCTTTGGCCCTGGCAAACAGGAGTTGTACCTGAAATGGTTCCTGCAGATCCCGGCACACGTGTTACGGCCACAACCACATTTGAAGGGCCAGTGCAAGCTCCGAATATGGTACCCTTTTTCAGAACCCAAAATGCACTATTGGCGATTAATTTATTCGCATGCGCACCATAGTCCATGCCGGGGAATTGATTAAGTGCAACGATACGACTGTTCCCGATGGTTTTTACCGCAGCTCCGATAGTTCCATCAGTCCAGTAAAACAGTGGACTTGAACCATTCGTCAATGTGTCAGTATAAGCATGATATGAAGGTTTAACATCGCTGACACCCGACATAACAGGATGTGACGGATTAGACACAACACCAATTGAGTCATTAGTATATCCACAATTTAACGCAGGTTTTACCGGATCATAATTACCGGCCATAAATGCCCCCCTCAGTCCATACATATCCGAAAGATGTGAAAATGTCATCATTACCAATCCTCCCCCATTGTCAATATACTTTTTCATCCTGTTCCCCAGTGTATCTGTATTCATATATGGATAATTTGACCAGGTAATGATTGTATTAAATTGGTTAAGAAATGCTTGGGAAGGTGTTGAATCATGGGCATTATATGTTTCTACAAAAGAAAAACGGGAATCAGATGCAAAATAAGAAGCTAGTCCGTGATCATCAACATCTGCAAATAAAACCAAAACTCTTTTAAAATAACATCCGGCATCCAAAGTATAAGTGGTAGTCACTGTTGGATGCACGATGTACCTGGAACTATCATTCCAGTCTCTCAAAATATTGCCACCGTTTCTCCATCTGTACAAAATATTGCTGCAACCGGAAGCAGTTCCTCTTAATGTGGATGAATCGCCCAGGCATATACTCGGGTTTGAAGCTGTAGAAGTAATATTTGAAGGCGGATTTGCAATATAAACGCGGGTCGAATTGCAATCAGACCAACAACCTGCATGCATGGCTCTGACAAAATACGTCCCTGACTGGCTTACCGGGTAACTGCTGGTTGCAGGGCTTGATGTATTTGTGGCACAGGAAGTTCCCTGCCAGTAATACGTTGTTCCTGAAGGAGGGGTCATGGGATCCAGAATTGTTATCATACAATTGGGATTGATGTGAGGATGAGGGGCTGGTGGAGAAGGAATAATACTTGTAAAGGCAGCTATATAATCACTGCCGCATGGAACGCCGCCAAAAATAGATGGTCCTACCCACAGATAATATGTTCCAGCTGTAACAGTATCGATAACGGAAATAGTATCACCGGCATCACCTGAAATATATTTAAGAGTAGTGCCCGGACAGCCTGAGTTTCCATCAATAATATGAAGGGAAAGAGGGAATTCAGCCACTGCTCTCCATTGAATAATACGCGGGCTGCTCAGAACCAACCTGTACCAATCGGTATCCCTGGAAGAACCGTCGAAAGTACCCGACTTTCCGCAGAACACCTGAAAGCACGTGTTGGTAATCTCCGTAAAAACATTAGGTGTTGAATTGCAACCACCGTTTGTTACATCAATATAACCGGGTCCACAAAGCGGTTCATTTTCCATAGTTGAACCCGGGGGACAGACCAAAACCGGCGGCTCCTGATAATAAAACATTGTAATTGAATCGTTGGAATCACCTGAACAATTATGAGAATTGAATGAGGAAAAGGGTGCAAGGACAACATGATAATATCCGTCTGCACGGCATGTCCAGGTGTAATCATTAGGTCTGTATGCATTTGGAACACCACAACTACCATCAATACCTGTTATTATATTACAGAGTGAGTCGGTAATTTTGATATCCACATTAAAATTGGCATAACCATCTCCGGGTGCAGAGGGACAAAGGTCAAAATGATAGACTTTATCTTTGCGGCCATAGAATAAAACGGTCCATTTCCCATCATCGAGTGCACCCATAGTATAATACCCCTGTGCGTATTCCATTGGGAACTGAGTAATTATTGTATTTGCAGGACCGCACTGATCACAAAGACGGGGAGATGCAATAAAATACTCGAGATTTCCACTGTTATTCAAGCCCGAACACCCCCAATGACTTGCCCTGATGTAATAGTTGCCAGTGACCGGGCATACCCACAGACCGGAAGCTGCGTATCCGGTGCAATTCCATCCATCATCATCAAAGTTAATCAGGTTGGCAAAAGTCGAATCAAAGACTGCGATATAGGAGTCCTCAGAGTTAGTACACATGCTAAATTTATAACCTGTACCTGCTACAGCATAAAACTTCCAGTACGGCATCGTTCCTGCAGAATAGGCAGCAGTTTGTAACACACCTGAAAAATTTAATTCACCCTGAAAAACATCTGTGCAAGGCGGTGTTACTTCCACACTAACATCATCGAGGCAAATACCATAACCATAACTACCAATACCAATAAAACCAATATAAACAGAATCTACGAGTTGCGGTAAATTAAAAGAATCCGGTTGCCATGCAGCAATGTTACCTGAAAAAGTTTGTAACACATTCCAGGTACCGTTTATTCCCACTTTATAAGATAATTTCAATGTATCCTGATCGCTTAACCATTTCTCCTGTGTATGCCAGAACTTCAGCTTTGCACTTCCATAAAGGCTTAAATTTAATTTTGGTGTTACGAGCCTTGTGACAGGGTATGTATAATTTTCAACATAAAACATTGCATTAAAATTACCGGTATGAGCCGCAGCAGGATGTGAGTTATGACCTCCGTTTACAAATATCCAGTCCGTGGTACCGGAAACAAACTCTTTTATCCAGCCGGAAGGCAGTGCGCCACCTTCAAATCCCTGGCTGATTACTTTAAAATTCTGTGTAAACACATTGCCGCTTAACAAAAAAACAAGAAGGAAAACAAATACGTTAGCATTTCTCACCGCAAAATTTGATTTCATAACATTAAAATTTTTTATTTAATGGGTAAATATACAAAAATATTTTGTTCAATCTAAATTTATTTTCGGATATATACCGCATGTTTTTTTAATTTTTCTATAAAGCAAACTTATCCATTTTTTCTTCCATTATTTGTTATTACCTCTTTTCCGTAATAATGTCTTATGGATGGGTTTTCCTTCCAGTTGTTTGAATTACAGATAAGGTTACCTTTGCATGATGAAAATTAACATCATTGGAGCGGGTGTTTCGGGCTTATCCGCAGGTTGCTATTTGCAGATGAATGGCTTCGATACTGAAATTTTTGAAAGCCATTCAACATACGGCGGGCTATGCACAAGCTGGCAGCGAAATGGATATACCTTTGAGAGCGGATTTCAATGGTTGCTTGGCTCAGGCAAAAGCAGTCCGTTTTTTCAGCTCTGGTCTGAACTGATAGATATGGATTCCATCAATTTTTTTCATCATGAAGTAAGGATGGAGATCGAGCTTAAATATAACAGGGATATTTTTGGCGACAACGTTTTCCATTTGTATACTAACCTGAACCGGCTGGAAAAATATTTGCTTTCTATCGCACCTGAAGATGAGCATCAGCTCAAAAGGCTGATCAATACCATGCGAAGGATGCAATTGTATGAAATACCCCCGATGATAAAGGTTTTGCCCCAATTACTCCCATGGTATAAGAAAATGCGCTATATCAAATATCTCCCCCTGCTTATTTTTCTTCAACGGGAGAAACGAAAGACCAATTTTAATTTTTCCGACAAATTAAAGAATCCTTTTCTGAAAGAAGCTTTCAGGCTTCTTTTTGACGGAGATGAATTGCCCCTGCTGATCCTGACCATACCACTGGCCTTTAATGACCTGCAAGGAACGGGGTATCCTTTAGGGGGGTCAGTAGTGTTCGTCGGGAACCTTGAACAGAGATATTTGGATCTGGGTGGAAAAATCAGGTACCAGGCTGAAGTTGAAAAGATTGTTGTTGAGAATGACAGGGCAACAGGAATCCTTCTTAAAACCGGTGAAATAATTCCTTCCGTAATCACGGTTTCGGCCGCTGACTGGAATTTCACACTTTTTAAGGCTCTGGATGGAAATTACGTTAATCCTGTGATCATGAAACTTCGCAGCCTTGGTACACTGGAGGTCTATTATTCCATATTTCTCGTATCCATGGGGGTAGCTGAAACGTACAAAGGTTCACCTCATTTTCTCCGTTTCCCGCTTGAACAGCTTCTGATATCTCCTGATGGAACTCATTATGAACGCATGGAGATACATATCAACAACTACGATCCTACGCACACACCAGAGGGGAAAACTGTCATTTCAGTCAGTTACTATACACAGAATGCCGATTACTGGATTAACCTGCGCATGTCAAAGCCTGAAAGATATCTGATTGAAAAAAACAGATTTTCGGAATTGATTATTGATTTAGTAGATAAAAAAATGGGTAACCTGAAAGAAAAAATTGAAGTTGTTGATGTTGTCACACCGGCCACATTTCACAGGTACACCAATAACTGGAAAGGCAGTGTACAGGGATGGCTCCCCGGAAAAAACCTGACTGCTCAATCGCCTGTTAAAAATAAGTTGCCGGGATTGAAAAACTTTTACTTTATAGGACACTGGACAATTCCGGGCGGCGGGCTGCCGGTTGCGATAAAATCAGCCCGTGATACAGCTCAGGTAATATGTCACAGTCTAAGTGTTCCTTTTAACATCCCAGTTAAAGAAGACAAGACTAAGCCAAAAATAAGTAATGAAAATATTTCCGGAAATAATTAGAACAAGATTCGTATATTTGTTCATTATTAAAACTATTATCCTATGAAAAAAGCAGTTTTCGTTGTTTTTGTTTTGTTTTTGCTTTCGATACAGTTTTCAAAAGCACAGCGTGTATATTCCTGCGAATATAAAAGCGATGCTGATGTAAAGGTTTTTGTTGCTGATTATAAAAGCGATGCTGATCTGGTTGTATACAAATGTGAATATCAGAGCGATGCAACAGGAAATGATGGTTTATGGTATTTTGAGAAGTACAAAAGCGATGCCAAGAAAAAGATATATTTTGTGGATTACAAAAGCGATGCCGATCTGGTAATTTATTTTGCACAATACAAGAGCGATGCCGGTTGGCAGAATACTTCCAAAAAACACATGATGTATTAGTTATCAACTTGAGGCAAAAGCAATAGCCGCGACACTTATTTTTGCACCCGGTATCTTCTTTAAACTATTGACACATGCTTCAATTGTAGCTCCTGTGGTAATCACATCGTCAACCAGAAGAATGTGTTTACCTGCAAGTTCTTCATTTTCAACATCAAAAATCGCTTTCACATTTTCCCATCGGGCAAACCGTGATTTGCGTGTTTGAGTTTCAGAAAAGAAACTTCTCATTAAAATTCTGGTGTTAACAGGTATGTTCATTGCCTTTGCAAGCCCGTCAGCAAACATCTCACTCTGGTTATAACCTCTTATTTTTTGTTTCTTTGGATGCAATGGCACAGGAACAATCACATCTGTGGTTTCATAACATGGTGCATTCTTAAGTTCATTACCATAAAGAAACCCAATGGAAATTCCTATCTGCCTTTGATTCTTGTATTTAAAACGGTGCATCAGGTGCTGGACCTTGCTGCCCTTATGAAATAATAACAGGCAGTTGCAGAATAAATATCTGTCCTTCCCCAAAACAACATTTCAACGGGATTATCTCGCTGATTATGAAAATTCGTTTTAGGTAAGTGAAATAAACAATACGTGCATATGGTACTTTCATGCCTGAAGAGAGTATTACCACACGACTGGCATATATCGGGGTATATCAGTGCTATAAAATCGCGCAGTATTTCAATCATAAAAGGTATTTTTTTATTATAAAAATATAAATTAATTTTGTATCTTTAAATAAATTCAACAAAAATGGCAGAAGAAATTAATGTAAAAAAGTACAAAAGGATTATACTCGCCGAAAGTATACTCCTTGTTATTTTAATAATTTTACTGATTTACAGCCTGATAAACACGAGAACTGTAATCGTTAACAGTGATAAAACCACATCAGAAAAATTACATCTGCAATCGGAACTTGATTCGCTCCTTGCCCAGCATCAGGCTATAAAAACCAGCTATGGAGCACTTTCCGACTCACTTTCAACAAAAGACAGCATTATACAGCAAAATGCTAAAGAGATCAGAAACCTTCTTGCCATACAGTATGATTACGGTAAAGTAAAAAGGAAACTAGATCTGCTCCGGAAAATTACTCAGAATTATGTGAGGCAGATTGATTCACTGTATCAGGTAAATGAAATGCTAACACAGGAAAATGTCAAAATCAAGACTGATTTATCGCATGAAAAAGATAAGACCAGGGATCTGACCAAAAACAACGACTCACTGACCAGGCAGGTAAATCAGGCTGCTTTGCTGAAAGCTTATAATGTAGTGACGAAAGGTGTTCATATGAGAGCCGGTGGCAAAAAAGAAGAAGAAACTGAAAAAGCGAAGAAAACAGATAAAGTTAAGATTTGCTTTACACTGAGCGAAAACAAACTAACCCGTGCAGGCACCAAAACCATATATATCCGTATAGCGAGACCTGATAATCTGATAATTACCAAGGGGAATGAAGATATTTATACATTCCTTTATCAGGGACAGAAAATTCAATATTCAATAAAAAAAGTTATCGATTATCAAAACAGCACAATGAATATGTGCGTTTATTGGGATAAAGCCGATAAAGATAAGGATGCAATGAAAGGGGTATATCATGTTGCCGTTTTCTGTGATGATTATGAAATCGGGCAAAGCAGTTTTGAACTCAAGTGATGCCTTCTTATTATTGAACCAAATGAAGTATAATCTGTTATTTTTAATGAAGTGTTTGTGTTTTTCATAATTTTGCACTCCCATCACTGAACATCGACAAAAACAATTGCAGGAAAAAGAAATGATTAAGATTGGAAAAGAAGATATCACTATTGCCAAATTTAGCAGTTTTCTATTTGACAATCAAAAGGTTGAAATAGATAAAACTGCCTGGGACAGAGTTGATGAAAGTTTTCATTTTCTTGAAGAGTTCAGCAAGGATAAACTGATATATGGCATCAATACCGGACTTGGCCCGATGGCTCAGTACAAGATCAACAATAAAGACCGTATTCAGCTGCAATACAATGCCATCAGGAGCCACGCTGCAGGATCCGGAGAACCACTTTCCGACCTTTTTGTGATGGCAACCATGTTTGCCCGTCTGAACACCCTTTCGAAAGGCTATTCCGGCATACATACTGATACTCTTGTTATTTTAAAAGATTTCATAAACCATGGTATTATCCCTTTCATTCCTGAGCACGGTGGTGTGGGGGCCAGTGGCGACCTTGTACAACTCTCTCATCTTGCGTTGAACCTGATCGGAGAAGGAGAAGTGACCTTTCAGGGAAGAAAGCAGGAAGCCAGGGTTGTACTCAAAGAGTGCGGTATCAAACCTTTAAAGATTCACCTGAGAGAAGGCCTTTCTCTGATCAACGGCACTTCTGCTATGACAGGTATTGGGCTTGTGAATCTGATACGTGCAAAAAGACTGTTGAACTGGTCTGTTCTGGCATCCTGCCTGATCAACGAAATTGTACAGTCATTCGACGATCATCTTTCGGAAGAGCTGAATGGTGTTAAAAATCATTACGGGCAGCTTAAAATTGCACGTGAAATGAGAAATATACTTACTGACAGTACGCTCATCAGGACCAGATCCGAGCATCTTTATCATAAGAAAATAAACGGCAGCATTTTAAGAGAAAAAGTTCAGGAGTATTACTCATTAAGATGTGTCCCTCAAATTTTAGGTCCGGTATTCGATACATTGAGTGTATCCGAAAAAATCTTAATTGACGAACTGAACTCTGTCAGCGATAATCCTATCATTGATGTTGCCAACAAAAATGTTTTTCACGGTGGAAATTTTCATGGTGATTATATTTCACTTGAAATGGATAAAATTAAGTTAGCGATTACAAAATTAAGCATGCTGGCCGAGAGACAGCTTAATTATCTGTTAAATAATAAATTAAATCAAATACTTCCTCCTTTTATCAATTTAGGCACTCTTGGGTTAAACTTCGGAATGCAGGGAATGCAATTTACAGCAACATCTACTGTAGCTGAAAACCAGACCCTGTCAAACCCGATGTATGTACACAGTATATCCTGTAATAATGACAATCAGGACATTGTGAGTATGGGAACTAACGCCGCCCTGATTACCCGCAAAGTTATTGATAATGCTTTTGAAGTATTGGCAATAGAATGGATAGCCTTAATACAATGTGTTGATTTTCTTAAAATTGAAGATAAATGTTCGTCAACAACAAAGGATATATATTCAAAATTAAGAAATATTGTGCCGGTATTTATTGAGGATACTACAAAATACAAGGAGATAAAAGAAATCAGGAATTATTTAAATCAGAATAACCCTATAACAGATTCATTAAAATGAAGTATGCATTAGTTACCGGAGGTTCCCGGGGAATAGGGAGAGCAATTTGCCTGAAACTGGCGGAAATGAATTATCATGTTTTGATCAACTATCAGTCGAATGAAAATGAAGCACTTATAACCCTTCATCAAATTACGGAAAAAGGGCATAAAGGTGAATTGCTCCGTTTTGATGTCTCAATAAAAGAAAGTGTTGAAGCGGCATTAGAGGGTTGGAGTAATCAAAACCCTGATGCCATTATCGAAGTTCTTGTAAACAATGCCGGCATCCGTAAGGACAACCTGATGCTGATGATGAAAACTGAAGAGTGGCTTGACGTAATCAACACCAACCTGAACGGGTTTTTTTATGTCACTAAACCTTTGCTCAGGAATATGCTGATCAGAAGGTACGGGCGTGTCATCAACATCGTTTCACTTTCAGGGGTAAAAGGACAGGCAGGCCAGACGAATTATTCCGCGGCAAAAGCCGGTTTAATCGCAGCAACAAAAGCACTTGCTCTTGAAATCGGCAAAAAGAATATAACCGTAAATGCAGTTGCTCCCGGTTTTGTTACAACTGATATGACCAAAGACTTTAACGAGAAGGAATTTTCGGCAATGATACCCCTTAACCGTTTCGGGCTCCCGGAAGAAATTGCAGAAGTTGTCGGGTTTCTTGCTTCAGATAAAGCTTCATATATAACCGGTGAAGTAATTAATGTAAACGGTGGACTATATACCTGATTAAATTAAGATAATTATCTATCTTTGCAAACTTATATGAACCATCGCGTAGTAATAACAGGATTAGGCATTTATTCATGTATCGGGAAAAATCTCGAAGAAGTAAGAGATTCTTTATACATGGGAAAATCCGGCATTGGCACAGACCCTGTGCGTACTGAATTCGGTTACCGTTCTCCCTTGACAGGTATTATTGAGCGGCCTTTATTAAAGGGCAAACTTGACCGCAGAATGCGGATTGGCATGGCTGAACAGGGCGAATATGCTTATGTGGCAACTGTAGAAGCTTTTGAAAATGCTAAAATTGATGCCGATTTTCTTGAAAAGAATGAAGTGGGTATCCTTTATGGGAACGACAGTTCTTCTGTTCCGGTAATTAAAAGCATAGATATTGTCAGAGAAAAAAAAGACACTGCGCTGATTGGTTCCGGGGCTATATTTCAGTCAATGAACTCGACTGTGACCATGAATTTATCGGTGATTTTCAAGCTGAAAGGAATAAATTTTACCATTGCAGGAGCGTGTGCCAGCGGATCACATTCTATTGGTATGGCCTATTTACTGATAAAAAATGGTTTACAGAACTGCATTGTCTGCGGTGGTGCCCAGGAAGTTAACCCATACGCCATGGGTAGTTTTGATGCACTAAGCGCTTTCTCTGTCAGGATTGATGAACCAACAAAAGCATCCCGCCCGTTTGACCGCGACAGGGACGGGCTCGTACCAAGCGGCGGGGCAGCTTCCCTCATCCTTGAAAGCTATGAACATGCCGTGAAAAGAGGGGCTGTTATTTTAGCTGAGGTTATCGGCTATGGGTTCTCTTCAAACGGCGAACACATTTCCCAGCCCAATGTAGAAGGTCCGGTCAGAGCGCTTGTGATGTCACTTAAAGATGCGTCTATTTCAGCTTCTGATATTGATTATATTAATGCTCATGCAACATCCACACCTGTGGGTGATATGAATGAGGCTCAATCTCTCGATATTGTTTTTGGAGATACCAGACCACTGATCAGTTCCACGAAATCAATGACCGGACATGAAATGTGGATGGGCGGTGCCAGTGAGATCATTTATTCCATGATCATGATGAAAGACTCATTTGTAGCTCCCAATATCAATTTTGACAACCCCGACGAATATTCAGCAAAACTTAACATCGCTGCTGTAACAACCAATAAAAATATCGATATTTTCCTTTCAAACGCTTTCGGGTTTGGAGGAACAAATTCATCTTTAATTATAAAAAAATTTATAAAATAATAATCTAATTAATTGATTGTGAGCATGGAAAAAGAGGAAATAATCAAAAAAATCAATGAATTCCTTATTGAAGAGTTTGAAATTGAACCAGAGCTACTAACCCCCGACGCCAGTCTTAAAGAAACTTTAAATATTGACAGTCTCGATTTTGTTGACCTGATCGTAATCATAGAAAAAAACTTCGGATTTAAAGTTAAAGCCGAAGATATGGCCGGTGTCAGAAACCTGCAGGATTTCTATGATTATATTATAAATCAGGTGAATATAAAAAATTAATTACCTGCATGCCATCATGGGACGGGAAAACAAGAGGTAACCGCTTTGGATATAATTTCTTCATCTTTATTCTAAAGCATATCGGTATTTCTTTTGCCTATTTTTTCCTGCGGTTTGTCGTTGCTTATTTTGTCATTTTTGCGCCTGCTTCAACCAGGTATACATACAAGTATTACCGAAAAATCTGGAAGCTTAATGCGTTCAAAAGCATACTCAGAGTATTTTCAAATTATCATATTTTCGGGCAGGTTATCATAGATAAAGCTGCTTCACTTCTAGGATTTGGAAATAAATTTGAATATGTTTATGACGGGGAAGAATACATCCATAAAATGACGGAAAATAATACAAGCGGGTTTCTGATGGGAGCTCATATTGGTAACCGTGAAATTGCAGGCCACCTTTTAAACCGATTTGAGGCTAAAGTAAATATAGTACTGGTCGATGCCGAACAACGCAATATAAAAGAACTTCTCGAACAAAACACAGCTCATAAGCCTCAGAATGTGAATCTGATCAGTTTAAAAAATGACCTTTCACATATTTACGAGATCAAATCAGCTGTTAATAATGCCGAGCTATTATGTATACATGCCGACAGGTTCCTGGAAAAAACAAAAATGGAGCAGGTCATGTTTCTCGGGAGGGAAGCTAATTTTCCACTGGGCCCTTTTCAGATGGCGGTAACTTTAAGACTTCCTGTTGTTTACGTTTTCTCTGTCAAAGAGAATATCAGAAAATATCATTTCTATGGAATACCATCGCAACTTGATGTCAGGGAGTATGAATTGAAACCAAAAGCACAGGCGGCAAGTCTGCTTCTGCATGAATATGTAACAGCTCTTGAAAATATTGTCAGCAAATATCCTGATCAATGGTTCAACTATTATGATTTCTGGGAATTTGACGCATGATCACCAGGAAAAAAATATTATTGATCTCAGCCAACAGACTCAGTGTCCCCTACCCTGTTTACCCTATTGGCTTATCTTATATTTCAGCTTACCTGCAGGAAAAATTACCCGGTTTTGACATTGAACTCTTCGACCTGAACCTGAAAACAAGCGTCGAACTTAAATCCTTACTGTTAAACTCCAGACCGGACTATATTGGTGTTTCATTCCGCAATGCCGATGATATGAATTCGGAGAGCAGCACCAGCCTTATAAATGAATATCAGAAACTGATTTCACTGATCAGACAAAATTCCGGTGCCCTGATCATTATCGGTGGTTCCGCTTTCTCCATTTTCCCTGAAGTTTTCTTTACAAGGTTAAATCCCGATTTCGGTATATCCGGCGAGGGAGAGCACTCTATGTATAAACTGATTGATTCTTTAGAACAGAATAAAGATTATAAGCAGGTCGAAGGGCTCGTTTATGCTGAAAATAACAGGGTGAAAATTAACCCGAAAAGCTGCATAAACAATGACACTCTCCGCTTATCATACCATGATGAAATGACTGACTTTTACTGGGAAAAAAGCGGGACAATGAACATTCAGACTAAAAGAGGCTGTCCGAAACGTTGCATTTATTGTACCTACCCGCTTATTGAAGGGAATAAAACGAGAACCATTGAGGTCGGTCAGATCATTGAAGATCTGAGTTTTTTTTATTTCAAGAAACACATCAACTATTTCTTCATCACCGACTCGGTATTCAATGTTGACGAAGAATATAACTGTCAGCTTGCTGAAAAAATGATTTCAAAAGGAATTAAAATCAAATGGGGTGCTTATTTCACCCCACAGGGGCTAAACCGGGAAACATTAATGCTATATAAAAAGGCCGGCTTAAGGCATATTGAATTTGGCACAGAATCGCTCTCCAACGTCCAGTTAAAAAATTACGGTAAGAGTTTCTCGGTCGATGACGTTTTAATAAGCTCGGAACTGTGCAATGAAGCCGGTATATACTTTGCTCATTTTCTGATACTTTGTGGATATGGCGAGACAGAAACAACCCTTGATGAAACTTTTTCAAATTCCGCAAGGATGAAAAACTCCATTATTTTCCCATATATTGGCATGAGGATCTACCCCGGAACAATTCTTCATAAACTGGCCATTAAGGAAAAGAAACTCTCACCTGAACAAGATCTTTTATTTCCTGTTTATTATGTCTCTGATCAAGTTGACATAGAATCGATAAACGAAAGGGCTAAGAAAACCGGCCAGAAATGGGTATTTGAAAGCAGTGATTATTCAGAATTACTCAATAAAATGAGAGCAAATCATAAAAAAGGACCATTATGGCATTTGATAAGATAATAGCATCTTTGGAGGAAATATTCAGGCTTATCCCTCAGAAACCGCCAGTAGTTATGGTTGACCGGCTGTTATATATTGACAAAGTAAAAACGGTGGCAGGACTATTTATTAAAGAAGATAACATTTTTTGCTCTAAAGGTAAGTTCAGGGAAGCTGGCCTCATTGAAAGCATTGCTCAGACCGCAGCTGTCAGTGTAGGTTATCAGTATAAAGAAGCCGGAAAGCAGGCACCTGTAGGTTATATCGGTTCGATTAACCATTTGTCTATACATTCGCTTCCGGATGTCAATACCCTGCTTTCCATTGAAATAAACAACGAATACGAGGTCCTTGATTTTAGTATTATCAGGGGTAAAGTGTATAACAATGAAACCGTATTTGCAGAATGTGAAATGAAAATATTTTTAAAAAAGGGAGGGAATGAAGTATGACGGAAAATAAGTTGACAGCGATAACAAAAGTAAATATCAGGTTCAGTGAGGTTGATGCACTTAGAATAGTTTGGCATGGCAATTACGTAAAATATTTTGAAGACGGGCGGGAAGCATTTGGCGCAAAATACGGCATAAGCTATCTCGATGTTTTGGATTCAGGGTATGTGACACCCGTGGTTAAAATGTCGATGGAATTTAAAAAACCTCTTGAATACGGTGATACTGCAATAGTTGAAACCCGGTTTGTAAATACCGAAGCAGCTAAAATAGTACTTGATTATACCATATACAAGGAAAGTAGCAACGATGTCATTGCGACCGGGAATTCAGTACAGGTATTTCTTGATAAAAACGGAAACCTGGTGCTGACCAATCCTGATTTTTTTCTTTCATGGAAACAAAAACTGGGACTTATCTAATCATTGAATATTTTGAAGCATAAGGCCTACATTAAATCAGACAATATCATCTCTTCGCTGGGCTTTGATACGGATGAAAACATGAATCATTTGATCAAGGGTGAAAGCGGAATCTCATACTGTGAAGATCCTGAACTTTCTGTAACTCCTTTTTATACTTCATTGATCAACAGTAAAGAGCTGATTGAGCGTTTTAGCAGTTACAGTGTCGGAAATGAATTTACACGCTTAGAGAAAATGCTTATACTGTCTGTAAGTGAAGCATTGAAAAACACTGATATTGACATCACTGATGCAGGCACCTTGCTGATTATCTCTACAACCAAAGGGAATATTGATCTACTGGGACAGATGCACCTTCATGATAAAAACAGGATCTACCTCTGGAGAACGGCACAGATTGTCGCTGATTTTTTCCACAATCCGAACCATGCCCTTGTTATTTCCAACGCCTGTATTTCAGGCTTGTTATCAGTTCTTGTGGCAAAAAGACTGGTTGAAGCCGGTGTATATAACAATGCAGTGGTTGCCGGCGCCGATATGGTTACTCATTTTGTAGTTTCCGGATTTCAGTCATTTAAAGCGGTCAGTTCATTACCCTGCAAACCTTATGATGTTTCGAGGGATGGAATTACTTTAGGTGAGGCGGCCGGGACGATCATTCTTGGCAATACGGCAAATATCTCCGACCAATATCCTGTGTATGTTTCCGGTGGGGCTTCTTCCAATGATGCCAACCATATTTCTGGTCCTTCACGAACCGGCGACGGTTTATTTCTTGCTATTAAAAATGCACTGCATGAATCGGGGCTGAAAGCATCTGATATCGGGCATATTTCCGCCCATGGCACGGCAACGGTTTATAATGATGAAATGGAATCCAAAGCTTTTGGCCTGGCGGGAATGCAACAGGTTCCTGTGATCAGTCTTAAAGGTTACTGGGGTCATACCTTAGGCGCTGCGGGGATCATTGAATCCATTGCAGGCATCAGGTCACTGAAGGAAAACTACCTGTTGAAGACACATGGTTTCAGCACTCCAGGTGTTCCTGTTGACATTTGTGTTACACATGGTTTCAGATACAGGCAACAAAGCAGTTTCCTTAAAACTGCTTCAGGCTTTGGAGGCTGTAATGCTGCCGTAATATTTGAAAAAGCTTGAAAAATCCGTTATCAATAACAACATATTGCAAGATTGCAGGAAATAAAATCACTGTAAACGGAAATGTCGTTTTTCAGGGACAAAAAAATATTGCATTCCCTGATTTCATCAAACAGGTTTATAAGACGTTTGATTTTTCCTATGCAAAGTTTTTCAAAATGGATAATCTGTGCAGGCTTGGATTTGCTGCAACTGAGATAGCTCTTATAGAAACAGGAATACTAAGCCATTATAACGAGGGTGATATTGCTGTTGTAATTCAGAACGGATCTTCTTCTATTGATACAGATACCGAATTCAGGCAAACAATTATTGACAGGGATAACTATTTCCCAAGTCCGGGTTTATTTGTTTATACCCTTCCTAACATTCTGATCGGTGAGATCAGTATAAAAAACCACCTGACAGGAGAAAGCACTTTATTTGTCACTGAAAAACCTGATTTTCCGTTTTTGCATACCTATACAAAAGCATTAGTCCAAACCGGAAAGACAAAAGCCTGTATTATGGGATGGGTTGATTTTGACAGACATACCCCGGACAGGAACGATGTTCAGTACGAGGCTTTCATATATATCGTCGAAACTAAAGAAAATAAACTTAATTTTGAGCACACCAAAGATAACATCATAACATTCTATCAATCATAGCACTCATGGAAAATTTAATCGAAGAACTAAAAGCCGAGATCATCGAAGTGTTGAATCTCGAAGAAATGGATATCACCAATATAGACCCTGATGAACCTTTGTTCGGGGATAAATTCGGCCTGTCTTCCATCGACGCTCTGGAACTAATTGTTTTGCTGGAAAGGAAATATAATATTAAAATTGAAAGTGCCGAAGAGGGTAAGAAAATTTTCCATACTGTAAGAACCATGGCTGACTATATCATGCAGCATTCCAACAAATAAAATAAATGCCTGGCAGGGTCTTTATAACGGGCATAGGTATCATTTCAGCCATTGGGGATAATGTTGCTGAAACGCTCACTTCATTGATCATTGGCAAAAGCGGTATCGGTAAAAACACGCATATTGAATCTCAGTATAAAGAAATTTTTCCTGTTGGCGAAGTGAATAAAGGTGATCATGAACTTGCCGGAGTTCTTGGCATAAACGATATTCGTGAATACACCCGTACCAGTTTACTGGGGATGATCGCCGCAAAGGAAGCCCTGTCAGATGCAGGATTAACGGATATCAGTAAAGCCGGAACCGGGCTTATCTCGGCCACAAGTGTAGGGGGCATGCATCGCAGTGAAATGTTTTACAAAGATTTCCTGAACAATCATTCAAAGGGCAGGCTGATGAATATCATTCATCATGAATGCGGTGACAGCACCGAAAAGATAGCTGATATCCTTGGTGTAAAAGATTTCGTCTCAACGGTAAGTACAGCCTGTTCTTCATCTGCCAACTCCATCATGGCAGGTGCCCGGCTGATCAAAAACGGGAAACTCCAAAGAGTGATTGCCGGCGGGACAGATTCTCTGACTTTATTCACAATCAACGGTTTTAACTCTTTAATGATACTTGATAAAAATAAATGCCGCCCCTTTGATGATACGCGCAGTGGGCTTAACCTGGGCGAAGGCGCCGGATTTGTTGTTCTTGAGTCGGAGGAAATGGTTATTAAATCCGGTAAAAAGCCTTATTGTGAACTGAAAGGCTATGGGAATGCCTGTGATGCATACCACCAGACCGCATCTTCTCCCGAAGGTAACGGTGCATACCTGGCAATGAAAAAAGCACTGGATATGAGTTCATTAAAAGAATCAGACATCGATTATATAAATGTTCATGGTACAGGAACTCAAAATAATGACCTTTCGGAAGGAAAAGCCATGCTCAGACTTTTTAATGGGAAGGTACCTCCTTTCAGTTCTACCAAAGCATATACGGGACACACACTTGGAGCATCAGGAGGTATCGAAGCAGTAATCTCCGTTTTAGCAATGAAAGAGAATATTCTGTTTCCCGGCCTTCATTTCACCACACCTATTAAAGAACTTGGGATGATACCTGTTATTACAGTTCAAACAAACTGTAAGGTTAACCATGTCCTTTCCAATTCTTTTGGTTTCGGAGGGAATAATTCCTCATTAATCTTTTCACAGAGTTAATATGAATGTTTATATCAACGGCATAGGATGTATTTCCCCACAATCATCAACCGACGGAGGTTTGTTTTCAGGAGATATTAAAACCTATGAGGGTGAATTTCTGCAATGTATTGATCCTGACTATAAGCTGTATATACCACCCACTATGGCAAGAAGAGCAGGAAGGATCATTAAAATGGGTGCCGCAGCAGCCCGGATCTGTCTTCACGATGCAGACTTAGCCATGCCGGGAGCAATTATAACAGGGACCGGTATGGGCTGCATTGAGGATACTGAGAATTTCCTTACCGAGATCATTCTCAATGATGAAAAAATGCTTGCACCCACGGCTTTCATCCAGTCAACACACAATACTGCAGCTGCTCAGATAGCCATATTGCTTGGCTGTAACAATTATAATATGACCTATGTTCACAGGGGCTTCTCTTTTGAGAGTGCGCTGGTTGACAGTATGATGCAGGTTGATCAGGGGGAATCAGAAAATATTCTTACAGGTGGTCTGGATGAAATGACACCGGGTATGTTTGCCATCAGCAGAAGATTAGGCATTTTCAGGAACAGTTGCAGCGGGCATTCTGCCCTGTTTACAAAAAAAGCTTCCGGCAGCATTGCCGGCGAAGGTGCTGCATTCTTCCTGCTTGATGGCCAGCAAACATCTTCATCATATTGCCGGCTTGAAGCTGTTGAAATGCTTTATAAACCCGATGATGAAAAGGAGATCACCGGAAAAATTCTGAAATTATTAAAAGACCATTCTCTTCGGATTGAAGATATTGATCTGGTCATCAGCGGAGTTAACGGAGATGAAAGGTTTGACGGAATCTACAGCAGCGTTCTTGCACCTTTTAAAAATTGCCGTCTGGCATATTATAAGCATCTTTGCGGTGAATACCATACTTCGTCTGCATTTGCCGTTTGGCTTGCTGCTATGATTCTGAAAAAGAATCAAGTGCCTTCTTTCCTGCTAGCCCACGGCGACATTTCGACACCTCCGGCTAATGTACTGATTTACAACCATTATCTTGGGTCAAACCACACCTTTATTCTGCTCCGCAAATGCTGAACATTCCAAAAATCACTTTCTTTTATTTTACCGCAATATGGGTATTAAACCTCCTCGGCTGGATGACCTGGGGGATTTTCGGATTCTGCCTCGGTGCATATATATTGGTCATGTTTTATGGCTCCTTTAACGTCGGATCAGGATTTTATCTGAAAGCAATCTGCCGGGCCACGACCGTAAAAAATCAAATAGCGATAAGTTTTGACGACGGACCTGATAAAGAAATCACGCCAAAAATTCTGGATATTTTAAAAGCTTCCGGAACTAAAGCCACATTCTTTGTCATAGGGAAAAAAGCTGCCGCTGAAACCGAATTGATACAGAGAATATTGAACGAAGGGCATCTGATCGGCAACCATAGCTTTGCACATAATAACTGGTACGGGTTTTGGAGTACAAAAAAAATCACCGGGGATCTGAAGATGACTCACACGTTGATGGAAAATCATTTTAACAAAAAATTACGCTATTTTCGTCCGCCTTTCGGAGTCACTAACCCCCTTATCAAAAAAGCCGTAATGAATATGCAATATACAACCATCGGATGGAGCTTACGGTCGCTCGATACCATGATAAAATCTGAAAACAGATTACTGAAAAGGTTAAAACGCAAACTGAAACCCGGCCGGATAATTCTTCTTCACGACAATGTTCCCCAAACTCTTAACATACTTCAGGACTTTATCAGTTACGCCATCGAATCCCATTACCATTTCTTACCTTTGGATGAATTAACAGGAGAAAAAGCTTATGAATAGAACCTTCAGACCTATTTTTCTTATTGCTGCCGTCAGCATAATATCCCTGCATTGTATGGCAGGCGGGTTTAAAGAAATGAGAGATACCGCCGGCTTTATTCAGCAATTGAATGCCATGACAAACTCATTGAAATCCATTGAATCTGATTTCAAACAGGAGAAAAACATGACCATGCTGGAAGAAAAGATCATTTCCAAAGGAACCTTCTGTTTCAAAAAACCGGGATTGATTCGCTGGCAGTACAATGAACCTTATAAATACCTGGTAATCATTAACAACAGCAAAGTCCTGATCAAAGATGAAAATAAAACCAATAAATTCGACATGAAGTCGAATAAAATCTTCCGTAAAGTGAACGATCTTCTTACCGATTGTATGCAGGGAACTGTTTTAAGCAAAAGAACCGAATACCGGGTTAGCTTCTTTGAAAACGAAAGTTTTTTTATTGTTAAGCTGATACCGCTGACAAAAAGCATGAAAGAATTTATCGGAAATATCCAGCTATACTTCGACAGGAAAGATTATTCTGTAAGCAGGATTGATATGGTCGAACCATCCGGCGACAATACACTGATCAGCTTTAAGAACAAGAAAATTAACCAGCCTGTGACGAATGAGAAATTTATTATCAAGTAGCATATTCTTTATCATCATCTTGTGCAGTTGTTCGGTTGTCCACTACAATCGTTTTCATATTTCAAAGGATGATGGTTTTGAAAAGAGAATAGATCCTGTTATTCAAAATGGCGCCTCGGCATTGCTGTATAAAGCAGGCATCAGGATTTACGGCAAATATGTCAGCGGGCTTTTTTTATTTAAAAAAATGAACGATACAACACAACGTGTCGTTTTTTCTAGTGAAACGGGTATTACTTTTTTCGATTTTGAATTCAGCGGTAAAGACTTTAATATAAGGCAATGTTTCGAAAAATTCAGGAATAAAACCCTGATCAGTACTTTCAGAAAAGACCTGAAGATGATTTTGATGACCGGTTTTCATCTTGCCGGGGCTGAATCAGTAAAATACAAAAAAGAAGAGCAGATGATTTACAGGCTAAGAGAGGGAAAAGAATACTTTTATTTTTACTTAGAAGAACATACTTGTAGCTGCTTAAAGATTGAAAATACGTCAAGATGTTTTAAAAAGGTAATTATTCTCCTGAAAAAAAATGCTTCAGGTGTAAATTCCCAAATTTCCATACGTCATAAAAAGATACCTTTAGATATTGATTTACAACTAATACCCCGTATCTGATGCTTTTGAATGATTTTTACCGGATTACAGATGAGCAGCTCATTCAGGAGGTTCCTGCCAGGTTTCAGTTTACTCTGGAAATCAATTCCAGCCATAGGATTTTTGAAGGGCATTTTCCCGGAAGCCCTGTTGTACCAGGTGTTTGTCTTGCCGAAATCATCAGGGAACTGACAGGTCAAATACTTGCCAGACCGGTAGATCTGGTTGGAGCAAATTATATTAAATTTATTAGTGTGGTCAATCCTTTGAACCATCCGAATATAACGGTTGAGATTAAAATAAATCAGCAGGACGCCCCTGAAATACAAGCTGAAAGCACTATATTTGCACAACATATCATTTTTCTCAAGTTCAAAGGGACTTTCAGAAGCTGATTTTCTATTTAAATATGCTTGATCGAGAGCTGTCAGGACAAAAAATCGAGAAGTTGGGCATTTGTGTGCTGGTACCTACCTATAATAACGGAAAAACACTTTCCGCTATTATTGACAATATCCTCACCTATACTTCCAGAATTATTATAGTAGACGACGGCTCTACCGATAATACCAAAGATATTCTTGATAATTATCCTTCGATCGACGTTATCAGTTATGAAAAAAATGCCGGCAAAGGCATTGCTTTGAGAAAAGGGATTGAAAAAGCCATTGAAAAAGGCTACCGTTATGCCATTACCATAGACTCCGACGGGCAGCACAGGGTTGATGAGCTGCCTCTTTTTATTGAGAAAGCAGAAGAAGAACCTGATACCCTGATCGTTGGAGCAAGGAATATGGACAGTGAAGGTATACCTGCCAAGAGCAGTTTCGGACATCGTTTCTCTAATTTCTGGTTTACTTTCGAAACCGGCATAGATTTCCCTGACACTCAGTCGGGCTATCGTTTATACCCTTTGGAGAAGATCAGGAACATGAAGTTTTATACGGTTAAATACGAATTTGAAATCGAAATCCTTGTCAGAGCCGTGTGGAAAGGGGTAAAAATAAACTGGGTACCTATCCGGGTCATTTATGCGCCAGAAGAAGAACGGGTCAGCCACTTCAGACCTTTTACTGATTTCGGAAGGGTAAGTATTTTAAATTCATTACTGGTTTGCATGGCCATATTCTACTTCAGGCCACTATTATTTTTCAGAAATTTCAAAAAAGAAAACATCAGAAAGTTTTACAACGAGCAGGTTATCAATAATGCTCAGACTAACACCCGTATTATATTATCCGTGATGCTCGGAGCATTTATGGGTGTTGCTCCGGTGTGGGGTTACCAGATCATTCTCACTTTAATTATTGCCCAGTTCCTTGGATTGAATAAAATTATTTCCGTTGTGGTTTCAAACATCAGCCTGCCTCCGATGATCCCCCTGATTATCTGGGCCAGCTTCCGGCTTGGAGCTCTGGTGATTAAAGGAAAACCTATTTACATCGTATTCAGCCGGAATATAAACCTGAAAATGATTTGGGAAAACATTTCGCAATACATTGCCGGAGCTCTGATTCTTGGGTTCTTACTTTCAATTACTTTCGGTACTGCAACTTTCTTTCTGCTACATTTGTTAAAGAAAAAGAAAAAAATCTATAAAGCTAACTGACCATGGGGCGATTCTTTCTGATTCTCTATTACTATTTCAGTAAACACAAGATCCTGTTCTTCAGTGGGGTGATTGTGATTTTCGGCGTTTCAGTTTTCCTTGCCCTGAAGCTCAATTATGAGGAAGATATTATAAAATTTATACCCAAAGACAAGAAGATTGATAAGTTCAACTATGTGATGCAGAACCTTAACTTCAAGGATAAGCTAATAGTTTGTCTTTCGGCACAGGATTCATCATCTGCATCAGATCCGGGTCTCCTTACTGCTTTTGCCGACACTACTGCAGAAAAGGTGAATATTGATTGTAAAGGACTCATTCATGACATATATTACAGAGTTCCTGAAGAACAGATATTTGAAGTGTATAATTTCTTTTACCAAAACCTCCCATTGTTCCTGAATGAGGAGGATTATAAGAGTATTGATTCACTGTTCATTCCGGGCAGAATGGAGCAGGTTATGGAAGGAAATTACAAAGCATTGATTTCGCCTGCGAGTATCGTTTTTAAAAAATTCATAGCGAATGATCCTGCAGGCATTACCCGGCTTGCACTTAAAAAGCTGCAATCCATGCAGGCTGATGAAAATTATGATGTTTACGATAATTATATTGTTACAAAAGACAGAAAAAATGTGTTGCTTTTCATCACATCAGCTTATCCTTCCAACGAAACATCCAAAAATGCAGGATTAATAAAAAGACTGGATAAGATCAGCGGAGAAATAAATTCCCTCAGCAACGGGAAAATCAGGATGTATTATTACGGAGCCATTGCAGTTGGTGTAAGCAATGCCAACCGTCTTAAAATGGATACAAACATTACCTTTGGTATTGTGATGCTGCTGATGATCGTTCTATTGAGCTGGTATTACCGTAAGAAAACTGTTTCCATTATTATCATGCTGCCGGTGATCTTTGGCTTAGCTGTTTCTCTCGCAGTCATGTTCCTGTTAAAATCCACTGTTTCTGCCATGGCATTGGGATCGGGTTCTATTGTTATCGGAATAGCGATAAATTATTCGATCCATGTTTTCACAAATTACAAACATACAGGCTCTGCAAAAAAAGTTATACGTGAACTGGCCTCACCTATGACAATAGGGAGTTTCACCACCATTGGGGCTTTCTTCTGTCTTATATTTGTCAAGTCGGAAGCTTTACGTGACTTCGGCCTTTTTTCCGGGTTTACCCTTATTGGTGCCTGTCTTTTCTCCCTTATTGTAATGCCTCACCTGCTAGGTAAGCAACAGATAAAGAAGGAAGACCACTCAGGTTTTATGGAAAAATGGCTGGAACGTGTTTCGACTTTCCGTCCTGACAAGAATAAATTCATCATCGCTTCAATATTCATTTTAAGTATAATTTTCCTGTTCATTTCTCAAAAAGTCGGATTTGAAACCAATCTGTCCGGAATTAATTATCTCAACAAGAATCTGACCGAATCAGAAGCTTATTTCAATAAGATCAGTGATATATCGAAAAAGTCAATTTATCTTGTTGCTACCGGCAAAAATATGAATGATGCTCTAGAGCATAATGAAAATATGCTGGCTGCTCTAAAGAACATCAAAAAAAATACTCCCTTTCTCACTTTTACTTCTGCCGAAAGCCTTATCTTGTCAGAGTCATCGCAAAAGAAAAAAATTGACGGTTGGAATAATTACTGGACTCCGGGCAAAAAAGAACTCTTTCGCCGGATCATCACGACAACATCAGGAAAATACAAATTTAAAAAAGAAGCATTCGCTTCATTTTATCAACTCCTTGACAAACAATTTGCCGCGGTACCGCCTGATACAATTAACCTGAATCTGAATATTTTTCTTCAGAACTGGGTGACCAAAACACCCGAGATGGTAATGATCTCTGCTATGGTCAAAGTCGATGCAGGAAATCTGAATAAAGTAACCAAAGCATTCAGCAATGACGACAACATCGTTGTTTTCGACAGAAATGCCATTTCTTCAAAATTTATCGACGTTATCAGTTCTGACTTCAATCTGATTTTAATCATATCTTCCTTACTGGTATTCTTTACCTTGTTTTTAACTTACGGGAGGATCGAACTGACCCTGATAGCCTTCCTTCCAATGCTTCTGAGCTGGGTATGGATTGTCGGTCTTATGGGTATTTTCGGGCTCGAATTTAACATCGTCAATATTATTATCTCTGCATTTATTTTCGGTTTAGGTGATGATTTCAGCATTTTTATTATGGATGGGTTATTGCAGGAGTACAAAACCGGAACAAAAACCCTGTCGCATCATAAAACAGCCATATTTCTGTCTGCTTTTACCATTATCCTGGGGTTTGGTTCTCTTTTGTTTGCGAAACATCCTGCCTTAAAATCCATCGCCCTGATTACTGTTATCGGCATGTTTTCTGTTGTTTTCATGGCGGTCACTGTTGAGCCGTTCCTTTTCCGGCTGATCATCGGTAAACGGCAGGAGAAAAAGCGTATGCCTATTTCCTGGTATCACTTATTGGTTTCATCATTTGCCTATGGCATCTTCATTGCCGGTTCTTTTCTCGGCACAATGGTAGGTTTTTTCATTCTCAAACTTACACCTATATCCGAAAAAAAGAAAAAATTTATCTTTCACAGTATCATCCGTTATCTCGCAAAAACGCTCATCTACATCATGGTAAATGTAAAAAAGCGTATTGTAAATCCTCAACAGGAGAATTTCATTAAACCGGCTGTCATCATTGCCAACCACCAGTCACATATCGACATTCCTTTTATCCTGATGCTGAAAACTAAACTGGTTGTGCTTACCAATGATTGGGTTCAGGATAATGTATTTTATGGGAAAGCCGTAAAGCTGGCTGATTTTTACCCGGTATCGTCAGGAATTGACAACGCTTTGGATTTTCTGGCGTCGAAAGTCAAAAACGGATACTCAATAGTCGTTTATCCCGAAGGTACGCGTTCAATAACCGGTAAAATTAAAAGGTTTCATAAAGGAGCTTTCTATATCGCTGAAAAATTGAACCTCGATATCTTACCCCTGGTTCTGCATGGCACAGGACATGCTATGACCAAAGGTGATGATTTTGTGCTGAAGAATGGAACTATCACTATGAAAGTACTGGATAGGATAAAGTGTGGAGACCCATCATTCGGAACCGGTTTTAATGAAATGACAAAGGCCGTTGAAACACTGATGAAAAATGAATATCAGTCTATAAAAATGGAGATAGAAACACCACGGTATTTCAGAAACAAACTGATTAAGAACTATCTTTTTAAAGGGCCTGTACTTGAATGGTATCTGAGGATCAAACTGCGTCTTGAAAAAAACTACAACATATTCAACGAATTTATCCCCAACAAGGCAAATATAACAGATATTGGCTGTGGTTACGGGTTCATGCCATATATGCTTACCTTCCTTTCTGAAAACCGAAAAATTACCGCTATCGACTATGATGAAGAAAAGATTGAATTAGCCAACCATTGCTTCTCTAAAAATGAACGGGTGGAATTTATTTGTGCAGATGCCACATCCATTGATTTTCAGGAAAGTGATATTTTTATCATCAGCGACATGCTTCACTATATCCCTGATGACGAGCAGGAAAAGCTGATTATGAAGTGTATAAACAAGCTCAATCCCGGAGGTAAAATTATTATTCGAGACGCTGACTCCGGGTTGAAAAAGAGACATCTGATGACAAGATATACTGAATTTTTTTCTACAGGTTCGGGTTTTAATAAAGCCAGATACAAAAAATTATTTTTCGTCCCACGGGAGAAAATGGAAAAAATTACAGTCGAAAACAATATGGAATTACAAGTTATCGACAACTCTTCCCTTACTTCAAACCTGATCTTTGTCATCAGTCACAAATCCACACCAATCTCATGAAATACGATGTAGTGATCATAGGCAGCGGACTGGGCGGATTGCTTTGCGGTAATATCCTGAGTAAAGAAGGATATCATGTTTGTATTATTGAAAAAAACCCTCAACTGGGTGGTTGTATTCAGACTTTCAGGCGTAACGGGATGACTTTTAATACAGGATTGAATTATACCGAAAGCCTTGATGAGGGACAGACATTGTACAAATATTTTAAGTATTTTGGATTGATTGGTAAGCTTAAGCTAAGGCGGATGGACGCAGACGGATTTGAGCATATATGTTTTGATGACGCCGAATATAAGTTTTCTATTGGTCATGAGAGATTCATTGACACCCTTGCTGAAAGCTTCCCCGGTCACAGGCATGAACTGGAAGCATACATCCGTAAATTAAAAGAAGTTTGCCAATTCTTTCCCCTTTATACATTAAGCAAGGGGACACCCTATCTTTTTGATAATGAATTTCACAAAACCAGTGCGTCAGGGTTCATCAGCTCTGTAATCTCTGATAAACGCCTTCAAAATGTTCTTGCCGGCTCCAATATGCTTTATGCCGGTGTAGAAGGGAAAACCCCTTTATTTATCCATGCCCTCATCAATTACTCGTTTATTGACAGTGCCTGGAGGCTTGTTGATGGCAGCCGCCAATTGACGGAACTTCTTTCTGAGTCTGTCAGGCAAAACGGCGGAACTATACTGAACAAATGTGAAGCCACACATTTCAAGTTTGAAGGGGACAATATCACCCATTTAGAAACAACTACGCATGGCGATATTTCGGCACGGTCATTTATCTCAAACATGCATCCGGTATCAACGTTCAAAATGATTGATGCCGAAAGGAAAAAAAGAACTTACTTTCAGCGCATCCTGCACCTTGAAAATACCATTTCGATGTTCACTATTTATGTTGTTCCCAAAAAGAACAGTTTCCGGTACATGAATTATAACTATTATTACTATGCCACTGACAATGTATGGGTTGCAGGAAATTACGATGAAAAGCGATGGCCTGAGAATTATGTTCTGATGACACATGCCCACTCCCGTTCAGAAGATTTCGCCGAAGGAATCTCCATTATTACATATATGAAATACAATGAAGTAAAAAAATGGGAGAATACTACTGTTGGTGAAAGAGGGAATGATTATCTTGAGTTTAAAAAAAAGAAAGCGGAAAAATTACTTGATGTGGTAGAACGAAAATTTCCCGGGTTCCGGAATCATATTGATACCTGGTATACTTCCACTCCTCTCACATACAGAGACTATACCGGGACAACAGAAGGATCAGCATACGGAATTCTGAAAAACAGCAATAACCCGTTGGAAAGTGTCGTTTTACCGAAAACAAAAATACCTAACCTGTTTTTTACAGGCCAGAATATAAACCTTCACGGTATCCTGGGTGTTACTATTACATCTGTTCTTACCTGTGCTGAATTTACAGGATTAGATCACCTGATAAGAAAAATAAAAAATGCCTGATTACGATATAGTTATCATTGGAAGCGGCCTGGGAGGGCTCATCTGCGGGAACATCCTCAGCAGAGAAGGCCTGAGTGTTTGTATACTTGAAAAAAACACTCAAATCGGGGGATGCCTGCAGACTTTCACACGGAACAATGTTATATTTGATACGGGCGTTCATTATATCGGCAGTCTTGATGAGGGACAGATCACCAATAAATTCTTCAGATATTTCAATATATTTGATCGGCTTAAACTAAAAAAACTCGATGAAGAGGCTTTCGAAATCATTCATTTCAGGGGAAAAGAATACAGGTACGCCATGGGATATGATCGTTTTACTGATTCCCTTTCACAGCAATTTCCCTCTGAAAAAGAAGCTATTATAAATTACTGCAATAAAATTAAACAGGTGGTTAAGTCGCTGAGACTTTATAATCTGGAAGAAACTGAATACCTCAACCTGACAGATTCCGACCACATAACTCTTAACACTCATGATTTCATCGGTTCGCTTACGAAAAACGAAACTCTGAGGAATGTACTTGCAGGCAACAATCAATTATATTATGGTGACAGAGCAAAAACTCCTCTTTATATTCATGCGGTTTTAAGCCATTCGCTGATTGAAAGTGCATGGAGGCTGATTGACGGCGGAGGGCAGATAGCAGATTGTCTTGCTGAAGAAATTATTAACAACGGTGGAACTATACGTACCAGGGCGAAGGTTGAAAAACTCATCATGAAAGATGGGAAAATCGATGAAGTTGTTCTTGACAATGAGGAAACGGTTCGTGGCAGATACTTCATTTCCAATGTTCATCCGACTATGACTCTGAAAATGATGGACAGTGCAGGCTTGAAAAAAGCATACCGTACACGCGTATGTGAGCTTGATAATACCGGTTCTGTATTTTCTGTTTATGCTGAATTAAAAGAACATACCTTTAAATACCTGAATTCAAACATCTATTATTATGATGTAAAAGATGTGTGGGATGGTCTGAATTACAGTGAAAAGACCTGGCCGGGAGGTTATGTTCTGTTTACACCTGCAACATCAAAATCCGACATCTGGGCAGATTCAGTGATCATTATGACTTTCATGAAATATGATGACGTCAGGGAATGGGAAAATTCAAGTGTGGAAAAGCGCGGGGAAGAATACCTGGATTTCAAAACCGCTAAAGCCGAAAAGCTTCTTTCCCTGGTCGAGCATAAATATCCGGGTTTCAGGTCCTGCATCCGCCGTTACCATACTTCAACACCATTAACATACAGAGATTATACGGCTACACCGGAAGGGTCTGTTTATGGTATTGCAAAGGATTGTAATAATATCCTGAAGAATTATATTGCAGCAAGAACTCCCGTACCAAACCTCTTGTTTACCGGACAGAATGTGAATATGCACGGGGTAACAGGTGTCTGCATTGGCTCCTTACAAACATGCAGTGAGATTTTAGGTCTGAATTATCTTATCAGCAAAATTAAAAAGGGTGTTTAAACCGGGTAAAAAAACAAGGACACTTTTCAAGGTCGTAGGAATTTTCATTCTTATAATCTTCCTGTTTTCTTTCTGGTTCCGTATTACAACCTCAATTCCTGTACCCGTTACCGATACAGGCCTGTTTTCAAAATATAAGGCAGTCAGGACTGATAGTTTTTGCTCCTGCGGAAAAGGCTGGCTGCAGCAGAACAAGTATGGATTGTCGGAAATGTATGTCGAAGGCAAACCTTATGAAAGAGGCATCATCACAGGAAAACTGACCGCTGACCTTATTGAAAGGCAGGAGGAAGCATTTGTTGCCGAGTTACATGAACTTGTACCTTCAAAATTTTATATTCACTTCCTCAACCAGGTAGTCAGGTGGTTTAACAGAAACATATACAAACACATACCGCAGGAGTATTTAGAGGAAATATACGGAGTTTCGCAATCAGCGTCAGAAAAGTTTTCCTATATCGGTCCGAATTATTACCGTCTGCTGAATTATCATGCCGCACACGATATCGGTCATGCGATGCAGCAATATCATTTTACAGCCTGCACTTCCTTTTCAGTTTGGGGCAATAAAACCACCGACAGTAGTCTGATCGTAGGCAGAAATTTCGATTTTTCTGCCGGCGATGAATTTTGCAAAGACAAAATTATTTGTTTCGTAAAACCCGAACATGGAATTCCATTTGCCATGATCACCTGGGGTGGAATGACGGGAGTCACTTCTGGAATGAATCTGAATGGCCTTACAGTAACCATTAATGCAGGAAAGTCAAAAATTCCCCTGTCTGCCAGAACCCCGGTAACTTTAGTAGCACGTGAAATTTTGCAATATGCTTCCAATATTAAGGAAGCATATGAAATTGCCGGAAAAAACAAGCTTTTTATTTCCGAAAGTTTTTTGATTGGTTCTGCTGAGGATAATAAATCAGCTGTAATTGAAAAGTCCCCGGTGAAAACTGCTTTACGCACAGCTGACGGTAATTTTATAATAAGTACAAATCATTTCCTGGATACGCTTTTCCATGATGATAAGCTAAATACAGAAAATGCCCTTAAATCTGCCTCAATGCCAAGGTATGAACGCACCTGTGAATTAATAAACCGTTATAATAAATTGGATATAAATATTGTTGCATCAATACTTCGCGACAGGTTCTCACTGAAGGATAAACAAGCCGGGATGGGTAATGAGAAAGCAATAAACCAGCTGATTGCCCATCATTCGGTGATCTTTTCCCCAAAAAGGAGAATCATCTGGGTGTCTACATCTCCATGGCAGCTAGGCGAATACATTGCTTATGACCTGAAAAAGATTTTTAACGACTATAGCTTAATAAAGAAAAAAACGGTAATCTATGAACCGGGGCTGACAATTCCGAAAGACACATTCGTAAATACTTCTGATTTTAAAAATTTCATGAGATATAAAGTGTTGAGTAAGGAGATAAACAAGGCAATTAAAAACAAAGAAGAGGTCAGCGAAAAAAAACTGGATATGTTTCTTTCTCTTAATCCCGAATATTACGCGGCCTATATTACTGTAAATTCATATTATCAGAGCAGAAAAAACTATAGCCGGGCATTGTTCTATTGCCGTTTAGCATTGACAAAAGAATTATCTTCGTTAGAAGAAAAAGAGAACATTGAGAAAGAAATAAAAAAATGTAAATCAAAACTGTAAATAATGAAGTTTAAACTAATATATCCCAGATGGGAAAAGCTTGAAGGGCAGACTACATTTAACCTGCCTCCGCACGGACCGGTTGTTTTTGCTGCATCATTGCCAAAATATGTTGATATAGAATTTGTTGATGAAAATGTCGATCACTTTGATTACGACGATCCTGCAGATTTTATTGGCATTTCAATGATGCTGACTACCCAGGTGAAACGTGGGTGGGAAATTGCTGACGAATATCGACTCAGGGGAAAAAAAGTTATCTTCGGCGGTATTTCCACCATGCTCCATGCCGAAGAAACCCTTCATCATGCTGACGCTGTTTTTCTCGGTGAGTCGGAAGGGAGAATGGAGCAGGTATTCAAAGATTTCAATGAAAACAAACTTCAGAAAATATATAATTTTCTTGGCAATCATCCTGATATCAACCTGGTAGGCCCTGCCCGGCGGGATATTCTGAAAAAGGACCTGTACTTTCACAAGGGAGTTGAAATGGTTTCACTTTTTCATGCTTCGCGCGGATGTAAATACAGTTGTTACCCTTGCGCCGTGTCTTACCTTGGGGGAAGAAATTTTCGCCCCCGCCCTATGGATAAGGTCGTCGAAGAACTGGCCACCATGGGGAATAACCGGATGTTTATCGTTGATAATTCTCTTGCCCAGGACACCGAATGGGAAAAAGAACTTTTCAGGGCAATGATACCATTTAAAAAGAAATGGTGCAGCCATACGATAGAAGATAAGCCCGAAGTCCTTGACCTTGCCGCCCAGGCAGGCGCCTGGTATGTGTATCAGGCTGTTTTCGACACGTCTGATTATATCCGTGAACGCATCAAACGTTATCATGATTATGGCATTGGTGTTGAAGGGACTATCCTGCTCGGTATGGATAACCAGACTGAAGATGACATCCTCAGGCTGATTGACTTCCTTTTGGAAATCAATCTCGACCTTGCCGAGTTCACTGTTTTAACTCCCTTTCCAAATACAAAAGCATATGATGATCTGCTGAAAGAAAACCGTATATTCGATCACAACTGGAATAACTATAATGCCGGTAAGGTAGTTTTTAAACCTAAACACATGTCGCCGGAACGTCTGCAGGAATTATACCATTATGCCTGGGATACCTTTTATAAAAATGAAAGCCAGAACCAGAAAATGTTCAACCTTTTCAGTAAGGTGGTCCTGAGGGAAATGCGGGATGGCACTTACCGTAACCGCAGACAGGATATGGTAAATATCAGCTTTGGGAAACAAACGAAATAGAGTAACGAAGAATATGAAACAGTCTGATAAATCCGGTTTTATTGATTACATTTATCATTATAAAGGACAGTGGGATGTCCCGTCTCAGTGCGGCATAAGAATCATACATCAAAAAGACCATACCATTATAATTGCTACTGAATTATATGACACCAATACAGGAACTTCGGTGACCAAATGGAATACCTTCATTGCCACACAACTTTGCATTGAAAATAATATTGAACCTGATCAGCTTATTTTTATTGAACATACTCCCGACAGAGGTTCAAAACTTGATTTTTACAGCGAAACTTTTTTCAGGGTAACCTTTGAATGGAATGGAACGAAATTTGTTTGTCCGGTTTGGCAGCAACTTTCCCAAAAGGAGGTCGGCTATTTAGTAAATAATTTATAATCAGAATGCAGGATCATATTGTTATAGCCAAATACCCTCCGGTTTTCATCGCCAGGTTGGTCAATTGTTTGCGTATAGCTTTGATCCGTTTATCGCGCAGGCTTGCTCCCGCTAATATAGTGGTGTTTGATATGCTGCAGCAGTTCTGGCTGTCAAAAGCTATAGGAGTAGCAGCAGAACTCGGGTTAGCTGATATTCTTAAAAAATCTTCCCTGAAAATTGATGAACTTGCCCTTAAATCAGCATGTAATAAAGATGCATTGCTGCGTATGATGAGAGTGTTGACTTCAAATGGAATATTTAAAGAAAGAAAAGACGGTTGCTTTGTGATGACTCCACTGGCAGAAGCCCTTTGCGAAGGAGAAAACACCATGAAACACATGATTATCCATCATCAGAATCCTGCACACTGGGTCATGTTTGGCGAATTGATGGAAACCGTGAAAACAGGGAAAAGCGTTTCAGATAAGGTCCTTGGCATGGAGCCTTTTGAATTTTTAGCCAAAAATCCGGCCCGAAATGCCACCTTCAACAGGGCAATGTCGGATTCTTCAAAAATGCTCGCAGCAGCGGTGCTTTCAGCATATAATTTTTCACCCTGCCATACCATTGCAGACATCGGGGGCGGTGAGGGATACCTGCTTGCCTCCATCCTTTATAAATATCCTGCTGTAAAAGGTGTACTCTTCGATCAGCCTCATGTTGTTAATGAAGCAAAGGTAACCTTTGATTATTTCGGGGTAAGCAAAAGGGCCCAAATCGTTGAAGGAAGTTTTTTTGAACATGTACCCGGCAACGCAGACGCCTACCTGCTTAAAAGCATTATCCACGATTGGAATGATGATGACAGCATTCGCATATTATCCAACATACGTCAGTGTATGCCTGAAACTGCCAAAATCCTTATTGTTGAGGCCGTGATTGAAAAAGGCAATAGCCCTTCTCTGGCAAAAATGCTTGACATGCTGATGCTTGTGGTTAAAAAAGGCGGGAAAGAAAGAACTGCGGAAGAATACAAAGATATTTTAAACCGCTCAGGACTCAAAGTGCTCAGGACATATAAAACTGTTTCTCCTTTCTGCATCATCGAAGCTGTTAAGAAATAATAACAAACAGCTGGTCCCAATGAGTCTCAACACCAAAATATGCATCCTCTTTACAACCCTGATCCTGCCATATCATGTAATTTCTCAATCCATCACCCAAACAATCAGGGGAACTGTCACCGATAAAAGCACTAAAGCACCGCTGATAGGAGCCAATATTATTCTTCTTGAATACAAACCGCTTACCGGAGCTGTTACAGATACCAATGGTGACTTCCGGATAGTAAAAGTTCCTGTAGGCAGGGTTGGAATTAAAGTAAGCTATATGGGTTATAATGAGCAATATCTTACCAATCTGAACCTCACCTCAGGGAAGGAACTTGTGCTTAATATTGAAATGGAAGAGAAAATCATGAAAAGCAGTGAAGTTATCATCACTGCGAATTCGGATAAAACCACAGCACAAAACAGTATGACTACTGTCAGTTCAAGAAGTTTTTCCGTGGAAGAAACAGAAAGATATGCCGGATGCCGGCTAGATATTGCCAGGATGGCTGCTAATTTTGCCGGTGTAAACGGCAAATCGGATGCAAGAAATGATATCATTATCCGGGGCAATTCACCATCAGGTCTGCTTTGGCGGCTCGACGGCATCGATATACCAAATCCCAACCACTTTGCTGCATTCGGAACCACCGGTGGGCCTGTTTCGATGCTTAAAAACAGTCTTCTGCGCAATTCTGATTTCCTTACAGGTGCTTTCCCTGCTGAATACGGGAATGCTATTTCAGGTGTTTTCGATCTGAAAATGATCAATGGGAACAACCAGAAACATGAATTCACATTACAACTTGCATTCAACGGCTTAGACCTGGGAGCCGAAGGCCCCCTGTCAAAGAAGAACGGATCATCATACCTTGTAGACTACAGGATATCATTTCTCGGGTTG
>Ga0114951_10001057_pt1 | contig 35902 bp, 24 predicted proteins | sample AM7aDNAmetaG_FD_88677 | JGI IMG/M metagenome (GOLD analysis project Ga0114951, IMG submission 88677) | Freshwater microbial communities from Finland to study Microbial Dark Matter (Phase II) - AM7a DNA metaG | ecosystem: Environmental > Aquatic > Freshwater > Lake | place: Finland: Lake Alinen... | reverse complement strand
GATTTTCACTATTACTAAAAGCCGCAGGGGTAAGCGTGCCAAAGTCTTTTAGGTATTTCACTAAGAAATTTACTCCCTCCAAATTCAGTATGCTGTAAGGTCCGCCCATGCTAATATTGGAGGTTGTATTCGAAGGGCTTACAATAGGGGGGCCAAGAACCATGGACTTAAAGGACACGCTAGGAAGAAGCCTTATCTCCAAGTTATTGGCATCTTTATTCCCAATTAGGTTCATATCAATCGACTTTATTCCTTTTCCTAAGTGAGGGGCTATGTCGATGTAAAACAAAGCGTATGTAAAGTGGAAAGGATTAGCCATTCCTGCCCCGAGGTCCTCAGAGCCTATCTCGCAAGTAGGAGGGGCAGTGCCAGTGCATGCAAGGGAAGGGTATGTTGTAAAGTTTCTGAGCGGAGTTACTTGAGCGCTAGTGTTGTCAGTGTATCTTAGTATTATGTTGCCTTCTATCGCTGCCCCGAAAGGATTCGTGTTTCCATCCACAGCCATTCGGTTTACATCCATCCATCTGAATTGTAATTTTGTAATATTTGCATCTACATCCCTTAAACTATTAAAATCAAAACTTAAATTTTTGTAATAAGATAAAGGTCTTCCTGTGGGATCACTCACGACGTTTGAAGGAAGTATGTCCTTTGCATAAATTGTTTCTGCTGACCAATCAACGTTTGAAGTGATTTTTTCAATGTAAGAACTTGTAAGGGCGCTTCCGGTCACAGTGAGCGTTGGGCTGAATGATACGCTTGCAAGAGAAGCGTTTGCCCCGTAGTTCAAATCAAACCCGAAAGAACTAAGAGTTGCTTTCGGTACGAAAAAGTCCCCTATTTGAGTATACTGGCATGCATCATCTATCTCAAAAGGAATTGCTGCAGGAGAAGCAAGGAAGTCGAAGGAGTCCTTTGATATCGCAAAGCACTGATTGCTGTTTTGTAGATGGATAGTTGCTTTTGCCACAACAACAAGCTTGTTATTTGCTGCAGCAGAGTAACGCGCTTTAACAAGGACTGGGAAGAATCCCAAAACGTCTGTAAAGTTCGGCTTTGCTACAGAAGAGTCATACTGAATATTCTTTCCAGTTATTGTGAACGTGCGTGTACTTCCAGTATCAAGCTTCATTTCTGTGCTGCACGAAGTCACACCGCTTGAAGAACACAAAAGTCCACTTTCAAGTGTGATTTGCACATCTCTTGCACAAGAGTTTCTTGCAATCAAAGTAACTGTTTGACCCCACTCAAGATTTGTGTCCTTTTCACCATTTTGATTAGTGATATCTATGCAGGCAAGCGAAGGATCAAATGCTCCGCCGGAGCCAGCATAAAAAGTTCCTCTGTAAGGAGCATATGCATAAACCGCATCGTTGGCGCTGATATTTACATCAATGCAATCATTTCCATATTCGTAAACTCCAGGGATTGTGTTATAGAAGCTGTCACCTGTTATTTGAGTCGAAGGAACAGTTCCCGAGTAAGCAACTGTGCTTGCCGCTGTGCTTCGGCAGTTTCTTCTTGCCTGCAGAGTCACATTTTGTATTGTTAATGCGTCGGAAGGAGTTCCGGTTTGAGCAAATATTGTTCCGTCAAAGAGCTGGTCCTTTACTCCTGCTAAGAATTCAGCATCAAGATTTAATTTTTTACCAAGCGCTCTTGTGTTAAGGTAAGCTATAAAAGTATTCTGGTCAAATACTGCTTCGATTGCAAGATAACTAGAATTAGAGTTGTACAGTGAAGGGTAAGGAGTGGAAGAATATTCTTGGGACGTACGTAACCCATTAAGAGCAACGGAGTTTGCAAGTTCTTTTTTTAGTGCACCTGCTGAAGAGTCAAAGTGGATTGTTCCTCCGCCACTTGTGCGGTCAAGATTAGATGGGGCTCCGTTAATGGAGTAAATTGTCAGAGTCCCGTTTGTGAGGGTCTGAGTAGTATTGTTCTGCATAGTAATCCCTAACTTGTTTGCGGTTTGTGGGAATAAATCAAACTTGCTACTTGTGCCCCCACTTAATACAGCAAGTGTTTGTAAGTCGTTTGCATTTATCTTAAAGAAAAATCCTGGGCGTATTGCTCTATTAAAATCAAGGTTCACGGACTTTAGCGCGGTCTCTGATGCAAGCGCAGCTGATGCGTGCTTTTCCTTCGCTCTGAATTTTATTGTGAGAGCGTCTGTGTCGAGTGCAGTTGAATCAACTCTGAACTTTGCAACAAAGGAATAAGTGCCTGCTGACATAATCGCTACGTTTGCGTTCCAATCGCTTGCTGTCATAACTCCGCGTCCGCCGATGGTTTTGTAAGAGAGGTCCGAAGCAGGAGGGAAGTAGTAGGAGTCCACGTGCGTGTTAGGGGAAACATTTGCTGTAGTAGGCGCATCATTGTATTGTGCATTTGTGTCTTTTGTAAAAACATCTGCGGACATGTGAGCGTAAGGAGAAAATTCAATATTAGTGATTGATGCAGGACCGGTTATTTTTGAAAAAGCAAGTAATTCATTATAATTCATGTTCTGGCACAAAACCGCATCAAACTTTGCAAAGTACTCTCCGCCCTTTAGTATCATTGAAACACTTGAGTTTCCGCTCCAAGGGTTATCCGCTGTTGCGTCATAAACGTCTTGATCTGAGAAAAATATGTCAACGTTTTTATCAGCGGAACAAGAATACATTTTTACCTTAACTAGATTTACGCCAGGGCTAAGTGGTCTACTTACGCCATTAAGGAAAGTGCTGTTAGGAGCATACCCTGCAGCTTCAACAGTAACATAAAGAAGACTTCCTTTTGCATAACCTGCGCTAATGTATCCGTTAGCTATTGAATTATAGCTAAGGGTTTCCAAAAGAGCCATGTTGCTTAAGTCACTATCAGTTACTGAGTAAACTTTTACTGTTGCACTTGTAAGAGGAGTAGATAAGTCGCTTGCGCTTAGAGGAATTACTTTCAAGTAAGCCGCATTGAGATCAATATTTAGATCAAAAGTTACAAGTTGGTTAACATCAATTGCTTTAGTTACAGAAAATGCAGAAAGTGAGCCGTCAAAGCTTGCTAGAGCCGAGTAGTTTCCTGCTGGAAGTCTAGAGTAAATTGAAAATCCGCTTGTGTTTGTAATAATTCCGTCAGAATTTATTTTTACTCTCTTTATTATGTTTGAAGAATCAAGAACAAAGTCATAATACAAAAAGGTTTTTGCACCAACAAGCGGCTTTTGAGTTGCCGCAGCTTTTACATTTATCTTTGCCATTCCACTGTTTGCACTTGTTGCTTTATCAAAAAGTACTACTTGAGGGCCCTGACCTATTTTGAAAAGCTGAGGCCTAAAGACCTTGTAAATATATCCGTCTTTTCTTAGAACCGCTAGCATATTTGTCGTGGTTCTGTCGGAAAAAGTTCCTCTAAAATATAATCCGTTTCGATCTGTTTTGTTTGGAAGTCCTGAACTATAATCAACTTGACCCGAAATAGTTGTTCCATAATAGTTTCCGTTCGAATCCAAATAGAGCCACATTAAATCAACGTTAGCATTCTCAACCGCGTTATTGTCAGCACTATCAAGAACTTTGAAGTAAATTGCTCGTCTTGCATCCGCACTCATACGCTCTAGTCCAACTTCTACTAGACTAATTTGTCCGGCAGAGGTAGTTAGTCGCACGTTTTGGTCAGGAGTAACTTCGTAAAAGTTCGCATCACTAATTGTTATAGTGTAAGTTCCTGGCGCAACAACCTCTTGAGCCATTCCGCTAGCATCAGTCAAGTCAGTTAGAGTCGTATTTATTCCATTAAAAGTTACTTCAATTCCGGGCAAGTATTTTTTAGGGGTAGTTCCTTTCTCATACACCCGCACTTGTGCAGTTTCGTTTGTTGTAATAGCTACTGGAGAAAGCTCTAATTGGTATGCTGTTGACGTGCAAGGAGCAGAAGTTGTGACAGAGGAAGTTTGGTGCGCCGGAGCAGAAGCACTTGTAATTATGAATCCGCAATTTGCTTCGCTAAGCGAAAACTTTCCATCAATTTTTCCGTCAGCCGAATCCCTCACAGTTCTTATCGGAATATTTTTGTTTGCACACTTGAATTTTATTGCAGAAGTATCCAACGTGTCTACTATAGTGTCTTTGGTGGTTGCATCAATTAACTCAACCACCATAGAATCTGAACAATTTGGCGCGCTTGGTTGAGGCTGGAGAGAAAGCTTGTACTCTTTTGAATCAAGTTCAATATCTTGATCTTTAATGGAAACATACCCTGCCTTTTCAGCAGAAATCGTTGCTGTGGGGTAGTCGTTTGAAGGGAAAAATAGTTCAAAAACGGATTCAAAAAAGTTTTTGGGAACTCCTTGAGCAAGTAGCACCGCAGTTCCATCACTTTCAGTTATGGTAGAGAACTCATCTTCTCCAAGTATTCCTGAAAGTTTTACTCCGCCAAGTTGGGTTGAAGTGGCTTTGTCAAAAGTAATAAAAGTGACTTCGTAAGGGGAATTGAACCTGATAAGGTATCCTCCAAGAATTAAAAGAAAAAGTATTACAAGCAAAAAAAGAACAAAACTTGGAATAACTCTATCGATCGGATCAATTACTTTGTAAATAGGGGCGTGCTTATCGATTTTATCGAGTAACGAGTACCATTTGTCTTCTAAGAAATAATAAGCCGACTTAAGTTTCAACCCTATGCCCATCTAACCCAACCAACTTTAGCCCACTTGCTGCTTCAACGTGAAACGATTTTTAGTGCAAGTAAGTCGCTTGATATAGGAAGCATTTTGTTGTTAATAAAGCTTTTCACACCAAAAAGCGGGTTTTAGCCACTTTAGAGGGGGCTAGAGGGGTTTTTGGGAATTTTAAGTTCTTTAGGGCAATTCCACGCTATTCTTTTCAAGCCCCATCTGAGAAGAATCTTTTTCGTTTTTCTCAGTGTTTAATTGTTTCGCCAAAGAATCAGCTACTTTCTTTCCGAGTAATCGCTCAACCCTTACTAAATTCTTCTTCACTTCACTAGGTTTAGTAATGCCTGCAGAGAAGAGTTTTCTTGCTCTGAATCTTCCAATTCCTCTAAGCTCTACAAGTGCTAAGAGTTCTTCCTTAACTCCGTACTTTACTCTTCGTGACAACTTCTCTGCAGGGACTAAGTGCCTCTCTTGAGCTAAAACCTTGGAAAGTTCTATTGTTGAGTAAGCAAGCCACTCAACAATACGGGTTTTTCCAAACAAAAGTCCTGGCGCAAGACCAAAATCGGCGAAAAGTTCTTGTTCTTTCTTTTCGTTAATCCATTTCTCCATCATGAGTGCGGAAAAAAACTTATTGAGATTTTCTCCGCCATACATTAATTCTTCTGCCGAGAAAGGTAACTCGTCCATGCGTTCCCTAAATTCTTCCCACATTAGTGGTTCAAGTTTTTTTGGAGAATTAATCCACGGAGAAAACTCTGTACAATTTGCCCACGCAAAAAGATAAGCGAACGGAGTGAAAGTTTTTCGCGCAACAAGGGCTTTTACTAGAGCCGCAGCACTCTCAGGGTCAAGGAAAAGATCCGAAACTCTTTTTCCCAAAGGGGTTGCATAATATTTACCTTCTTTTTGTTCAACAAAATTAAATCCAACAAGGTCGCTGATTATGTCCATTACTTTATCCAAAAGCTGGCTCATTTCTTGCAACTGGTGCGCATAAAGAGTTCTCCCAAAAAAACTTTCAGCACTTTTTACATCATAAACTTCATTTGTTGCAATTAATGCTAAGATATGGGTTCTTAGAACCGAAATAATTCCCATTCTTGAAAGAACCGGCTCCATTGGGCCGTTAACATACTTTTCCATGAACAATTCTTTTTGTGCGTCGCTGTTCGCGACAACAATGCTCTTTCCTTCTCTAGAAAATTTTGGTCTTCCGCTTCGTCCGCTCATTTGCTTGTATTCTCTAACGCTAATAAGTTCCATTCCATATTCTGCGAAACGATAAAGACTCGGGATCACGACGATGTCTGCCGGCGTGTTGACCCCTGCTGAATTATGCACAAAAAAGCCATTTGCTGCAAACAAGTGATCATTTGTTCCGTCATCAGGTAAAACAACATCATATACAAAAGGATAATTTGGCGCGGGTTCTTTGTTTATTCTGGAAATGTTGTCCCAAAATATGTCCCCTTCAAAGTCTTTTTCTCTCCAGCCGTTTTTGACTTTTTTAACCATTTTTTTTCTGCAAATCGGGCAGTCGTCTTTGTTTAAGAACCATTCAAGGCTTTTTCCTTCGCAAAGCGCCTTATGGATATATTTCCCAATTTCATTTAGTTCCCAGAGTTTTTCATTTCCAACACGGGTCCTTTTTATTAATTCAAAATGATGGTCAAGCCGTTTTTCTCCCTTATAGAGAGGGTTTCCAATTTTCTTTCCCAGGTTTGCTGACGAGACTGGTCCGCTTGTTCCTAAAAGTTTAAGGATTTTTAGTTTTTCCATTCCCCACTCTTTCTGCTTTTTTGTTCTTCCTGAAAACAAGTCATTGTAAAGGCGATATTTGCATTGTGGGCAGGAAGCATAGTGCTGGTTAGATTTTATATTGTTAACAATTCGAGTCAACTCATTCTGCTTGCGTTTTATCCCAAACCCTACATTTTCGTTAAAAAGAACGATTGACCTCTTGTGCGCGATGATCAACTCATAATAGTCTTTTGAAATATATTCTTTGTCAGCCATCTTTATGGGCCGCCCCTTTCGGCTTCTAATTAGAGAGATTATGCCGAAATTGAGAAGGATTCTTTGCGTGTCTTTAATCAGTTGCAGCGAGTTATTAGAAAAGCTCACCTTACCAACTTTTTCCACGCAGCCGTCCGTGTCAAAAAGTCCTTTAATTAAGGCGCATCGTTGTTCAGGGCCCATGAGCTTCAGCTCATCGCAGATGTGCTTTCTTTGGCCTTTTAGTATTCCTGTATTGGCTAAAAGCATTCTGAACCATTTTGTTTTGGAAAAGAATAATGCTGGAACCCCATAAGAGTTTTTGGTTTCCCTGTAATGCAGATCGAATCTTTGGCAGATTCTCTTTGATGCTTCAAATATTTCAGGGTCTCTGCCAACTATGGATGGAGATCCTTTGAACAATAAGCGTCCTTTTTCCACATCCATCCCTGAGCATCCATCTCCGAGCATTATGCCTATGAAATAGGCGAGTTCTTTGTCTAACTCCTGCTCTTCATAAGCATTTTGTATGGTAAAAAAGCCAATCTTGAATTTTTGAGGGCGAGGAATCCAGAGCTTTCCAGTAGTTGCTATTTTATCGCCCGTTCTCACCTTATTCGCTTCAATAAGGGCTCTTTTTTTATTTCTTTTTATTAACAACCTATGATTTTCAGTCAACTTAATAGAGTGCCCGCAGACAGAAGTTATATTGATAATATCCATTGTGTTTGGGTTTTTCACTATTTGGCTGGGTCTCAAGCTTACTGAAAAGTCATTTTTCAGAGCTATGAGTCGTTCGTTAAGTTTTCCAAAAGAATCCACTCTGACTGCAGTGTTTCCTTGCCAAATCTCGGTTTCAGGCACTAAGCACAGGGTAGGCGTAGCCGCGATTGCTCTTATTTTTCCTTTCCTGAAATTCTCTTCGACAATATCTTTCTGGTCGCCCATAAGTCCTGCATGGTGGAAAGCGGCGCCTGCGCGAATACAATCCGCAAGAGAAGAGCACTGCTCAGTAGGGGACTCAAGAACTTCAAGCGCACTTTGAGCTATTTTTGCAAGTTCAAGCTTATCTTTAGGATCGAGCGTTTTTACGGTGCTTTCAGAAATCTTTTTTGCCATAGCTTCTGCGCGCTTACGCGAATTCATAAAAAACAAAAACTGCTTTTTTTCTTTTAGTGCGCGCTCCATTAAATCCTCAAGATCTCCTTCCTCTTCTGTTTTGTCGCCAAATTCTAAAGTGCTCTCTAGCAGTACCCCTTCCTTTAACTTCACTGGACGAAAGTTGCTTTCAACAAGTTCTGCTTCTAACCAATCAGAAAGTTCTTTTGCGTTAGGAATTGTTGCACTCAAACCAAGCACTCTCAAGTTTTTGTGCATATTTCGCATCTGCGTTAAAGCAATCTCAAGCACAGGCCCTCTGTCCGAATCAAGTTCATGCACTTCATCAATTATTATGCATCCAACATTTCCGAGCCAATCAGATTTATGCCTCAGAAGACTTGCGAGTTTTTCGTAAGTTGTCATAATGACATCAAAGTTCTTCAAATACGAACTACTCGAGTCAAGGTCGCCAGTAGAAAGTGCGAATTTTATGTTGTACTTACTCTCTTGCCCCGAATATTTTCTCTTAAAGTCCTTATAGTGTTCCCCTGCGAGCGCACGAAGAGGACAAGTGTAAATCACTTTCTTTTTATGATTAATTACCGAGTCAAGAGCAAAGAGTTCAGCAATAATAGTTTTCCCGCTTGCGGTTGGGGCAGAAACAACTAAGTTTTTTTCAAAACCTTTTTTTATGCAGGCCTCTTGCATCGGGTTGAAAGAAGCAAAGCCGTTAGCTTTCAACACTATTTCGGGCACATTATGGGCAGTTTGCATAAGGAGATTTTGTGAGAAGGAGTATTAATTGGTTTGGGGGGGATAATGCCGGTCGTTTTAAGTTTAGTAAAACTCCTAAATATTTATGAAAAGCTTGATGGATCAGTTTTCCAAAGGAAAGCACTTGAGTAAGTTAGATTAGCATCTAATGAAGTTGAATCAAAAAGGCTTGTTGAAAAGAATTGCCCGCTTATGTAAGGGATTCCTCTCGAGTCAACATCAATTGAAGCACCCGAGTCACTTGAATTTGCTGCGGGAGGAGCACTGCCTGCTCTTTTAGCCCCAAGCCAATTACCGCTTGAATCTAATTTTGCAACGAAAATATCTCCATAAGCCCCATTAGAATCTAGTTGTTTGCTTCCAAAAAAAGCAGAACCGCTAGAAGCATTATTTCCGTTAAAATTACCTGTCAGATAAACATTATTGCTCGAATCAACTACGAGTTTATTGCACGAGTCAGAACCTCCTCCGCCAGCTTTCTTTGCCCACAACCAGTTACCGCTAGAGTCCATTTTTGCAATAAAAATATCGCTGTTTGATGAAGAAAGAGTCGCATTAGAATCTAAGGAATAGCCACCTAACAAAGCATTTCCATAAAAATATCCTGTTACAAAAACGCTTCCGTCTGAAGCAGGAACTAAATTAGAGTACTGTTCTGTACCAGATCCGCCCCCCTTTTTCACCCAAATCCAATTACCATCAAGACCAATTTTTCCAACAAATATGTCTGAAGTTCCGTTGATGTCTAAACGAGTAGAACCAAACAAAGTGTTTGAGTCATACATTCCTGTTACAAACAAATTTCCGTCAGTACTAAACCCAATATCATACCCAAATTCTTGTCCGGGGCCATTAGTTAGTCTTGAAACCCAAACCCAATTACCATCAGAATTCATTTTTCCAACAAATGCTTCGGGGTTAGTAGTTCCGTTAGCATCAGGGTAAAATGAATCAAAAGAAGAACCAGCCCTATATTTTCCAATAACATAAGAGTTTCCTGCGGAATCAACTACCATTGCACGCACATCTTCATCTCCGCCCATTCCCCCGGCTTTTCTTGCCCAAAGCCACGTATTACCATCGCTACTTAATTTAGCAACATAAATATCAAAAGCAGATGAACTTAAACTTGTATTAGCATCTAATCTATAAGATCCAAAATAATTTCCCGTTCCTGTGAGTCCTCCGGCAATATAAATATTTTCATTCGCGTCAAGCCCCATTGTTTTTCCTCCCGCTCCGCGCATGACTGTTCCTGCTTTTTTTACCCACAACCAATTACCATCACTGTTCATTTTGCCAATAAAACCATTACCATAATTTCCGTCTGCGTTAGCATCTATCCTAATAGAATCAAACAAAGCCGAACCCGAACCAAGAATTCCTCCTGCAAAAATGTTCCCATAAGAGTCTAATTTTATATTTGACCCATAAATATTTGTAGACCCGATTATTTTTTTTGCGAAGTATGGTGGCGAGGTTAAGGTCATGTTAAGTGGTCTTGCTAGGTTGCTTGCGCCGATGTTTGTGTTGGCGTCTGTGCAATTCACGTCCCAAGTGTGTGCTCCAACTGCTAATCCGAATCTAGTGAATGTTAGGTTAGTGTCTTTGGTTGGGTTTGTTATTGGTGCGCCATTGATTGATCCGTCTAAGATGAAACTGCAAGAATTAACTGGTCCGTCTGTGTCGCTTACAGAGAAGTTGAAGTCCATTCCTGTTTGGGTAGAGCTTACGCTTGTAAGGGGAGTGCTCAAATAAACTACTGGGGGAGCTTGGATATAGAATGTTCTTGCTTGTCCACTTGTTCCTCTGCTGTTGTTGGTGTCGGTGCAGTTTACGTCCCACGTATGTGCCCCGGCAGTTAGTCCTGCTTTTGTTAGAGTGATGTTAGTGTCTTGAATGATTGGGGCAGAAACGTTTACGTTTGCGGCGGTTGTGTCGATTATTAGGTTGCAGTCTCTTATGGAAACTTCTCCGTGTACTTTGAAATTGAAGTCGATTTGAGTTAGAGCTGTTGAGTATCCTATTTGGGGCGCGGTTAAGGTGATTATTGGCGCAGTAGTTATGCGAAAGCTTCTTGCAGTGCCGCTTGTGCCTCTGTTACCCGTAGCGTCTGTGCAGTTTACGTCCCAAGTGTGGTCGCCTGTGCTTAAACCGCTTTTTGTTAAAGTAATGTTGATGCCTCTAGTTGGGGCGGAAACATTTACTCCGGCCGCAGCGCTGTCAATTATTAAGTTGCAGTCTCTGATTGTGTTTTGGTCAGTTACTATAAAGTTGAAGTCGATTTGAGTTAGGGGGGTATTATAGCCAAGACTTGGCGAGGTTAAGGTGATTGTTGGAGGGGCATTATCCGGTAAGAGATTTATTGGGTTTTGGGTTATCGCAGTGGTTTCACAATTAATTGAAAAGTTGTCAACGGTTTGTGTTTTTGCAAGACCAGTTGACGAAGTGTAATTGATTTTGATTGAATAAGTTTTTGTAGTTCCTGGAGTACAGGAGGATAGTTGGTTGAGTTGGATTGATCTTGAATCACCTTGAGCGAAGTACGCTGATATATCTTGGTTTGAATCGCCGATTGTGATTTTAGTGATTGTAATTCCGTCCCCTGTGTTGTTTTTAATTGTCAGAACTCCATTTCCATCTGCGCCCGCAAGAGCCTGAAGAACTGAAACTGGTTGAGCCGCTGCATTCAATTTGCCTGTATTTTGCGACACCTGCGCCCCGGGAGAAGAAAGACTAATCAATAACCCAACAACTACTAACGCAACAACCACAACAACCGCAATAATCACTAAGTACTCGATTGTGCCTTGTGCAGTTCGTTCTTTCATAATCTATATTCTTTTCCAATCTATTTAAGAGTTTCGAGACTCTTTCTCACAACTTCTTCGTCGCCAGGATTTGTTACTCCAAGCCACGTATCTTGTGTGCGAAGAAGTTTCATTTTTATCTTTTTTTCTTTAATGAGATTACTTAATTCGTTAGGAAGAAGACACTCAGCTTTTCGATCACCCTTATGAGCTGACTGGAAGTGTGCAAGGCTATCTGACAGCATCCAAACAACTTCGCCTTTTAGTCCGAATAAGTTCATGCTACAAAGAGTATCTGCTTTAAGCCCCTTCTCACTCAATTTGTCTTTCTCAATATCAAATACTTCAGTAATGTTTGTGATAAAGTGGTTCTGATCTGTTTTGAACATCCCTCGATTTGTTTTACCTTGCTCTGGAATAACTCTGCCTAATTCATACCCGACAGCAACGCACTCCCCCGTTTTTGATTGCAAGAAATCAACCGCCTGCTTGAAAGCTTTTTCTCCATACAAGTCGTCGCCGTTACACACAATAAAAGGTCCGCTAATTACATCTTTGGCTGCAACAAGTGCATCCACAGTGCCCCAAGGTTTATCTCTGCTAAGCGGGTCAAAAGTTTGTTTAGCGTAAAAAACTGGAACTCCTTTATACTTTGCGCCATTTTTCCCAAACTTTTCCTTAAACGGTATTTCGGTTTTCTCTCCGACAACAAAAATTATTTTTTTTACCCCAGCTTTAATTGCTTGCTGAATTGAAACCTCCATCAAGGTCTCGTTATTTGGGCCCACTTGCGCAAATTGCTTAATCTTCCCGCCAAAACGCGAAGACATCCCCGCAACCATATAAATAATACTTACTTCTTCAACCACACAATTCACCAATACAATTAATGACTATCAATAAAATTAAATACGCGAAGGTGCGAAGTTAGTTATGCCTTCGGCTGTAAAGAGTTCTGGTCTTAGAAAACTTCTTTTGAACCCTGCACGTGAACGCCGAGTACCATTTACTCGCTCAGAAAAACATGAAGCCCACATAGACTCTTTTAGAAAAGCACAATTGGATCGCATAAAGCATGTGAGAGAAGTAATAAGACTGATTGCAAAACAAGATCGCGCGGACTTACGACACAGCCCGCACTTTTCGATCGGAGATCCACGTTTTTTCAAAGAAGTATTTGAAATAAAAAGACACATAGATTATGACGGGTTTACACACAAACAAAAAGTTTTGCTAAATCGTGCGCTAGATAGGGCAGTAGCGAAAGCAAAAGGAAGAGCTAATTAAAAGTACTTCTTTTTTTTTCTAGTTCGGTGAATATTTTCTTTAGTTCTTTGTTTTTTACATATTTTCTTGTAGTTTCCCAAAACTCGTTAAGGGTTTCTTTTTTGTAACCATCTTTTTCGTACTCAAGAGCAGTGAAAGCCATTTCGAGTTTATCTATTTCACGAACGAGTACGGATTCTTTTGTTTTTTGTTGTTCAAATTCTTTCCAAAGAGCCAGGTACTCTTTTCTAGCTCCAATAGTTTCAAACATCTTTAGAACGGCGGCGTTTTCTAACTTAGCTTTCTTTACAAAAGAAATGTTCGATGATGTTCCGTCTGCAACTAAATCCCCGACTTTAGCTTCCGCCATGTCATGGATAAGTGAAAGCTTCAAAAGTTTATTTTGATTCAGACCCAGTTTTTGTCCCAAGATCATTGCCATTACTGCGGTTACATAAGAATGATCGGCTACACTTTCTGGGTTTTTTATTCCTATCCGCACCCAACCCGCGCGCTTAACCTTCTTTAGCTGACTTGCGACTCTGAAAAGCTCAACAAGATCTTTTGTTTCGGAAAAGTTTTTTGAGTTCATTTAGCAGATAAGGCGGTTAAGATTTAATAGATTATGCTGTTTTGATGCCTTTCTTGGCCTGTTGGCGGCCAGTCCAAAAATTAGCACTTAGTGACTTTCCTTTATTGCAACAAACTCATACGCCTGCTGTAACGCAAGGATTGCCTTAGGGAGGTCATCAGCGCCAAGAGAAGTTGTCTTCTTCCACGCTTCGCCATCCTTATAGTTCTTATCAAGGGTTGTTGAAAAAAACTTTCTTCCTTCTTTGGAAGAGTTCTCCCAAACAGCTACCTCAATAGCACCTACCTTTACACTCTTAACTGGTTTTGTTTCTACCATATTTATTCCTCCATATTTATTTGGGCCTCAAAAGGGCCCGAAAAATCTTTTTTTGGGCAAAAAAGCCCTAAAATGAAAACTTTGTTTTATTCACTTGTGTTGGGGTGAAGGAGTTAACTATTTGAGGGGTGAAGAGGAGGACCGTGCAGGGTGATTACACTACCTCCCTTCCCGCCTGTCAAAAATAATCCTCTTAAGCCCTGAACAACTTCAAGTATGAGAAATCCATAACTCTTGGGTTTCCTTCTACGAACGTACACAATCTTGATGCAAACATATTTTTCCCTCCAATTTTCAAAAACTTTTTTACTAATTAGTACCTAGTTTTTGGTCCTTATAAATAACCGGGGAGGGTCAATGCCGGTGGTCTATAAAAACAGACAAATGTTTGCCAAAAAATGTGTTGGAATAGTTGTGTGCAAAAGCTAAAAAAGAACTCGTGCGTAAGTTAATTATGCCTGTGTTTAGATCCGGAAGAAAAGTGAAGCGTGAAAGGTCAATCCTACGAAATATGCGAGGGAAACGGAAGTTCATAAAACGGCGCTCGTGGGGATCTGAAGGGGTCTTAATCGAGGATACGGAGTTTGTATTAGGAGTTCCCTTGCAAAAGCAGGTTGCGAACCGTTGTAAAACTGGCAATCCGGTAGTTGTGGAGTGGGGGTGTGGACGGGGGCACTCAATAGCAGATCTTGCTCGAAATAATCCGCGAGCCAAGTTGTACGGATTTTCAAAAGAGTCCTATCGAGAGTGGAATAAGCTTCTTAATAAAGACCCTAAAAATGCAAAGAAACAAAACACAAACCTAAAATTTATTCACGCAGAAGCGGATGATTTTTTTAGGTATTTTAAAGATAATTCTATAGATATTATGTTTTCGAAATTAGGGTTGTGCCACCTTGCTAACTTTTCGCAGTACTTGCGCGAAGTTGTGCCGAAGTTAAAAGTTGGGGGAATTATAATAACGGACACTCCCACACTGGCATCTGGGTATCATAACTTAATAGGGTTTTCAAAGTCTAAAACAAAAAAAAGAAAACAACCGTTTTTTGAATTAGATAAAAAAGGATTCTACGCGGTTGAAGTTGAAGCCTACACTTTACCCACATACACGGTCGAATACGCCCACAACGGAACAGTATTAATAAGAAGAACCAAATAAAAGTGTTTGAAAAGAGAATATTAGAAAAATGCTTTAGAGTAGAAGATTTATTCTTTCGTCCACTTTTGTACAATGTAAAGCGCACTTCCTGTTTTTGTTCATTATAAATAACAGGAGGTCAATGCCGGTGGTCGAAAAGAAGAGAGAAGTTTTTAGAGAAATTAGCCAGTTGGGTTAAGCTTCCAGATAAAAGTGCTGTAAAGTGAATTAGAATCTAATTGAGTTGTATCAAACATGCTTGTTTGGTAAAATCCGCCTGTTGTGTAAGGAATTCCTCGTGAATCAACTGCTAAGGACATACCTTTCTCGAAAGTAGGGGAAGAATAAGAAGATCCAGCCTTTTTTGCCCACAACCAATTACCCGCACTATTAATTTTAGAAACAAAAATATCTTGATATGTCCCATTTGAATCTATTACATTACTATCAAATATAGCAGAACCTGCTGCAGCATTACCGCCATTAAAAATTCCTGTAACATACACGTTGTTACTTGAATCAAGAGCAAGTTCAGCTGCGGTATCTCCATAAGATCCCCCAGCCTTTTTTGCCCACAACCAATTCCCAGTTGGATCCATTTTTGCAACAAGAACATCGTTGTTTGTTGAAGAAATAGTTGCATTAGAATCTAAACTATAACTTCCAAACAAAGTATTGCCGCTAAAATATCCCGTTAGATAAAAGTTTCCGTCAGATCCAAGCGCAATTTCATTCATCCATTCACTTCCACTTCCCCCAGCCTTTTTAACCCAAATTATATTTCCATCTAAACTAACTTTTGCAACAAAAACATCATATGAACCAGCCCCATTATTATCAAAATTATATGGGCCCGATAAACTATTTCCTGAAAAGCTCCCAGAAAAATTTCCAACTACATATAAATTTCCGTCTGGGCCAAAGCTAATACTTTGTCCATTTTCATAGTTTGATCCGTTGGTTAATCTTGTAGCCCAAACCCAGTTTCCGTCAGAGTTCATTTTACCTATAAATGCGTCAGGTTGGGCGGTTCCATTACTATCTAAATAGAAAGAGTCAAACCAAGTTGTACGATATCGTCCAGTTATGTAAGAGTTTCCGACCGAGTCAGTTAATATTGCAGTAGCGGCTTCATCGAGATTTGTTCCCCCGTATCTTCTCGCCCAAAGCCAAGTATTTCCATCGCTACTCAATTTTGCAACATAAATATCGAAAGTGCTTGTTTGATAATTACAATCTAATCTGTAGGGTCCAAACCAAGCAGCTCTAGAAGTAAACCCTCCCGCAAAATACATATTTCCGTTCGAATCAATTCCCATTGTTTTTCCGCTTGCCCCTCCATAAATAGCCCCCATTTTGGTTACCCATGACCAGTTACCGTCTGAATTCATTTTGCCAATATACCCAGTACTATTGTTTCCATCTGGATTTGAAGAGTTTATGTCGATTGAATCAAAATGGTAAATACCTGCGCCCGAAAAAGTTCCTGAAACGTACATGTTTCCATAAGAATCCAAATACATATTTGCCCCAAAGGTATTATTTGATCCCGTTACTTTTCTTGCGAAATATAAAGGCGAAATCATGTTAAGTGGTCTTGCTAAATTACTTGCGCCGATGTTTGAGTTGGCGTCTGTGCAATTAACATCCCATGTGTGTGCGCCTACTGTTAGTCCGAATCGGGTGAATGTTAAGTTAGTATCTTTGGTTGGGCTAGTGATTGATGCGCCATTGATTGATCCGTCTAAGATGAAACTGCAAGAATTAACATTCCCATCTGCGTCGCTTACAAAAAAATTAAAATCCAGTCCTGTTTGAGTTGAGTTTGTGTCTCGGATTGGTGAGCTTAAATAAACTACTGGTGCGGCCATGGGATAGAACGTTCTTGCTTGCCCGCTTGTTGCTCTGTTACCTGTAGCATCTACACAATTTACATCCCAAGTGTGCGCGACGTAACTTAGACCGGATCTAGTAAATGTTAGATTAGTGTCTTTCACAGGACTAGACATTCCTGCCCCATTAACTATTCCGTCAATTATTAGATTACAATCCCTGATTGTGTTTTGATCGCTCACTATAAAGTTGAAATCAATTTGAGCTAAAGTTGTAGTGAATCCTGGGGCTGGGAAACTCAAAGTAATTGTTGGCGGAGCAGTATCGGGTAAGATATTTATTGGATTTTGAGTTATCGCAGTAGCTTCACAACCGATTGAAACGTTATCAATCGTTTGAGTCTTCGCAAGACCAGTTGAAGAAGTATAATTAATTTTAATTGAATAAATCTTTGTAACTCCCGGCTTACACAAAGGCAATTTGTTGAGTTGAATCGACCTTAAATCACCTTGGGCAAAATATGCAGACACATCTTGGTTTGAATCACCAATCGTTATTTTAGTAATTGTAATTCCGTCGCCTGAACTATTTTTGATTACCAAAACTCCGTTTCCATCAGACCCTGCAATTGCCTGAAGAACAGAGATCGTCTGCACTTCCGCATTCAATTTACCTGCAACTTGCGAAACTTGCGCTCCAGGAGCAGAAAGACTAATTAGTAATCCAACCACTACAAGTGCAACAACCACAACAACCGCGATAATAACCAAGTACTCAATTGTTCCTTGCGCAGGTTTAGAGTTCTTTGAAACCATAAGAAATAGAAGGCTTTGATAATTATAAGTCTTATTGTCTAAAGCTTTATTCTTTCGTCCACTTCTGTACAATGTAGAGTGCATTTTCTGTTTCTTCTATTTCTGCAAGCTTTTTCTCAAGGTCAACTATTTGCTTACCTGAAGCATCCATTCTAAATCCTTGTAAATCATCGGCGTACTTTGCAACCTTCTTATCTTTTTTGTAAACAATAGAAGTCTTCACGGTTTCTGAAAGCTGCTTTCTGTACTCAAGATCATTAACAAACATCTTTACCATCGGTTTCCACTTCTTATCCGCAACAAGATGTGCAGGTAAATGAACCGTTTCGGAATCTTTTCTATAATCAGGGTCGCTTGCCATCTTAGCCATGTGCTTCCAGTAGAGCGGTTCCTTTAATTTCTTTACTTGGTTTATCTGGTGATACATTGAAGCGGCGTTCTTGCTTTTCTTCCATCCGCCGAGTTTCTCTTTATACATTTTTTTCCTTTCGTTAAGTTCCTCGATCTTTTTATGAATAACTTCAACGCTAGGGTAAGTGATTTTCGGCCACTCATTAGGGGACTCGTGCGCCTTAATTACGCCGCCGATAGAAAAGTAACGCATAAGCGCAACCCTTCTTTCACCCTCTTTTGGGCACTTAGGGAAAGACTTGTCAAAATCCTTCAAAGATGCAATAACTTCACTCATAAGAAAACACTTCTTCTTCTCTATAACTAAAGGAAGGCGTTTAAGGTTAAAAAGATTGCTACCGAAGGTGAAAAAGCCTTAACTCTGGCTTTAGAATGACTGGGACTCTATCTTGCTGATTTTCCAAAAGTTCTTTGTCACTTCAACAGCTTTAGCTTCATCAAAACCCTTGCAAGTGTATATTATTAGGGATAAGAATTTAGCGCTGGACCAGACATACAAAGAAATTCCTGAGTCAATCAGCGGAACAAAAGCATCATATCCCTGATTGATGTCCTTGCCTTCGCCTCCGGGAGAAAATATAATCGGTTCTCCATACATTCTCAGACTAAGCGCATTTGTGACCGTTTTGAAGTAATCCACAATAACGCTTTTGTTTGCATCAATCCCATAAAATCCTTCAATTAGAAGTCTTTGTCTTACAATATTTGGGGCTAGATTTTTCATATACTGAATTAGTAAAATAAGTCTTATATAATCACTCGAAAAAGTCGTTCGGCTTCATAATTTAATAACCTTTTCGACACCTAATCTAATAGTGATACAATGTTTCCAGGCGGAATGAACCCTAAAAATATGGGCAGAATGATGAAGCAGTTCGGTATAAAGAGCGACGAGCTTGAAGCAAGCAAAGTTACTATTGAACTTAAAGGTGGGAAAAAACTTATTTTTGACGAACCACAAGTACAATGCATGGAAGTCCAAGGCAACAAAACCTACACCGTAATAGGAACGCCATTGGAAGAAACTTCAATTCCTGATGAAGACGTAAAAATGGTTGCAGAACAAACAGGCGTAACTGAAGAAAAAGCAAAAGCGGCCCTTGAGAAAGCAAACGGCGACATTGCTGAAGCGATGATTGCATTGAAAGAAGAATGAATTTGTTTTCTTGCGTTTTCTTATTATGCGTCTTTAGCTAATAAGGAAACACTTTTTTCGAACCAGCATTTTGCATTGCAAAAACAAGTTTTATTTCTTCCATTTCTCTTACAGATTGAGGATCGGTCTTTTTTCTACGATCAAAATACTCCTGAATCAACGCTTGGTTACCATATCCCTTAAACGGACTTTTAGCTATGCGAGCTCTGTCCGCTAGCTTTTGGGCGACTTCGGTAGGGGTCATCTTGTTTACAGAAACCTTTTTACTTGTTGATGCGCTTTTTGTTGTTCCTCCGCACTTTGCCGGATTTATCTCCGAAATCCAACCAGCTTCCTTCAAAGTCTTAACTCGGCAATCCACAATCTGCCAAGGAATTTTGGTTTCAGCCGCGCAGGCTCTTGCGAAGCGATCCCAATTAGGGGACGCGTGTGCATTTTTTATAAAAAAATCAGTTATTACTTTATCCCCACCATATCCGCTTTTTTGATTACCCTTAAACTCTCCAGCGGGAACTTTTCTAAGCACAGCATAGTGATATATGCCTCTGCGTTCAGCTGGTTTTGAGCTTTTCTTTCTTACAGATTCCCCTGCCATCTCACGAATCACCCTACTTTCAAGTCTTTTTCTAAGGCTTTGAACAGTTTGAGCTTCGCTTTGAGGTTGGACAAAGAAAGGGTTAATTGTTTTCGCAAAAGATCTTTTAGGAGCTTTATTTGGCATACATAGTACTTAGATTAAGTTGTTTATAATTCTGCGTTGACTGTTTTCGGCTCGGTTTTTTTTACTGTTCTTTTCCCATAGCGCCTAAAATAGTGCCTCTTGAAACAAGGGCTTGGATAAGTAAGTTCACGTCATCGCCGGCCACATGAGTTTTGTTTACATCTGCTGCGAAAAGTCCGTTAGGAAGAGGTAATTCTTTTCCAAGATCCGGAATGAATAAAGTGTTTGCGTCAATAGTTGCAGACCAGTGAATATTGCTATCCGCAGGAGTGTTTGTGTCAATTGAAGTTATCTTCATTACTTTTGAGAATGAGTAAAACTTACTCTCTGCTGTAATATTTGCGTTCTCGAAAAGATCAATTGAAGCTACTACTGTACCCTGAAGAACCATTGTTCCTCCAACAGTTATCTCATCACTAGGCATTGTGTCAAGAGTCGTCATTGCAAGCAGAGTAGTTGTATCAAAGTTATAGTCTCTGTCAACGTTAAGGTCAGTGTTATGAATAACGATAGGCTTTGCAGCAACCGTCATATACTTTCTCACGTCATTTGAGCTTTGGTCGCTTGTGAAGTAGCTTAGAGCGAAAACACTACCAGAAACTGTTTTTGGGTCAGCGCCTTTCTTTAAGGATAGTTTTGCGATGTAATACCAACCAGTGCCTCCGCTTTGATCCTTCATGAAGCTTGATTCAATTATTTTAGCAACTCCAGTTACTTTTAGCACGCTTGCATCAACAGCATCTTTGTCAGTTGCAGTGGTCTTTGCAGCAAGTTTTATTGTACCCATGTCCTTAATCGCGTTTGTGTCAAATGAGAGTGAGTAATTGAATTTGCTTGCAGTGAGGGGGGTTGTGTCGGCAGGAGTGTTATTTGAAGAAGAGTTGCCGCTGTTGTAAAGAACGCCGATTGCGAACATACTCGCAGCCATTATAATTATGATAAATATTCCTACAATTTGCACTATTTTTCCTTTATCCAAATCGCTCACCCAATGATTTAAAAATACTCTATTCAAGCCTCTTTTAGTAAAGGACTTTCAAATAGTTTTGTTGTCCTAAAAACTTATAAATGTGTTCAAAAGGTGAGCAAATGACTGACGCAATCAAAGCCGATACTTCCAATTCAAAAAGAAGAATGCTAAGAGTAAACTTTACCGGAAAAGAGATGCTCGAAGGCAAAATCTTTGATACCACAAGCGAGAAAATTGCTAAAGAATTTGGGTTATTTGATCCAAAAAGAAAATACGCTCCTCTTACTATAATTATCGGCGAAAAAGAACTTCTGCCTTTAGTTGAAGCAGAACTTGCTAACATGAACGAAGGGGAAGAAAAAACCGTGGCACTTGCTCCAAAAGATTCCTTTGGCGAAAGAGTTGCGGATCTTGTAAGAGTAGTTCCGCTTAAGATCTTCCAAGACCAAAAAATTAACCCAGTTCCAGGACTTATGATTAACACAGGTAAATTATACGGAAAAGTTCAAAGTGTTTCTGGCGGAAGAGTAAGAGTTGACTTCAATCACCCTTTCTCAGGAAGAGATATTCTTTACACCGTAAAAGTTGAAAAAGAAATAACTGCTAAAAAAGAGGTACTTGACGAATTATATGACAAATACTACTCGCTCTTACCCGGCGTTACAAAAGAAATGAAAGGAGAAACACTTACGGTTCTTTTACCCGGAAGGTTCTTCTCAAACCTTGTTTCGATTAACGAGTCAGTAAAAGGAATCGCAAAAAGCTTTGGCGCAAATATTGAATTTAAGGAAGTAATGGACACAGCAAAACCTGCTAGCGGAGCAACTCCAGTAAAACCAACAATCACAGCGACTTCTTCCAAAGCTACAAACACTTCTAATTCAACTAATACAAAGCCACAAGCTTTTACCGAAAACAAAAAAGCTTCTTCGGTTGGAGTGGATAAAACTTCAATTAAGGGATTAGAAGATTTACAAGATAAAGGAGAGGATTTTTTGGAACAAGTTGAAGAAGAAATGGAAACAGTTAAGGAAGTCGCAAAAACAGTTGGAAAAGAAAAAGGGTTAAGTAAAGTACTTACTGAGATTGTGAACGAAAAGAAGAAACCTGCGCAAGAATTCAATATGACAAGGGATTCTGCAACTACAATCCAAAGACCAAAACCAAAGATGAAATAAAAGTCAATGCGAAAGCTAGTCGTTTTAGCCAAAAAACCCATTTGCCTAGCAAATAAGGAGCTTTGGCGAGAAGCCTTCTCAAATACCTTTTTAAAGGTTTCAGAGGGCAAGTTAGTTAATTACTATTTGTAGTTTTTTGTGATACTAATGAATTACTTCAGGGAAATTGAAGGATTACCAATAAGCCTCATAAGCGAGCGAACAAGATTCACTCCTGCCGTTGGGCCAGTTAATCCTGATATTAAGGCTCAGCAAAAAAAAACAGGCACAACTACTGTTGGACTTATCGGAAAAGATTTTGTAATTTTAGCGGCTGATCAGCAAGCAACAATGGGAAACTTAGCTGCAGATGACGATGTAGCAAAAATATTCAAAATAACAAGCAGAGTAGGACTAACAATTTCGGGAGCAGTAGGAGACTCACTCGCAGTAATAAGATTCCTTAAAGGACAAGCAAACCTCTACGAAATAGAAAGAGAAACAAAAATAACTCCAAAAGCAGTTACAAATTTGCTTTCAAATGTATTAAACAGCAACAGATACTACCCTTACATTTTCATGCCAATAGTTGGCGGAGTAAACAAAGCTCCACAGTTATATGAACTTACCCCATTTGGATGCATTTCAAAGAAATCTAAGTACGCAATAACTGGATCAGGAACTGATCTTGCAATGGCAATACTTGACACAGAATACCGCGAAGGAATGAATCAGGACGAGACAATGCAACTTGCAGTAAAAGCAATAATGACTGCAAAGAATAGAGACATCTACACTGGCGGAAAAGGGATATCGGTAGTTATTATTACAAAAGGCGAGTACACAAAAGTTGATTCAAAAGAAGTTGAAAAAGCAATCGGTAAAGTAAAGTCAAACTTCTCAAAGAAAGGAAATTAATTAGCCCCCGAAGGTTTTGTATAAGCAGTCTTTGTTTTATTCTTACAAAAGTTTTTCATTTCATTTTAGAAGAAGTTTTTTAGTTTTAGTTAAGGTTATTGCCTTAGTTTGTTAATACAAACTCTTTTCCTTCTGCGAAGGGATGCGGGCAACGAAGAAGGATTTATTTTTTTTAAGTAATGAATTTTTCAAAGTGATAAAAATGGTTCAAAAAATAAAAATACTCGACGAAATAAACGAGATAATCAAAAAAGTTGTTCCTAGCGTCTGCGGCGTTACAAAAGTAGAGATGGAAGGCCCAGAAGTTGTTATTTACTCAAAAAACATGGCGGCTTTCTTTGGTTCAGAAAACATTGTCTCAAAAATAGCTTTCGAACTCAAAAAAAGAGTAAACATTCGTTCAGACAAAAGCATGCTAATGGGAATAGAGCAAGCAAAGAAAAAGATCCTCGAAATGATTCCTGCTGAAGCGGACGTAAAAGAGATTTACTTTGAAGAACCGTTTGGAGAAGTTGTTATTGAAGCTGTGAAAAAAGGGCTAGTAATAGGAAAAGGCGGAGAACTCTCAAAAAGAATTGTAATAGAAACTGGCTGGACTCCTAGAATACTACGTTCCCCCACATCAAAATCAGATACACTTACTGGTATTAGAAAACACCTCTACAAACACTGCGATGAGAGAAGAAAATTCTTGCTAAAAACCGCTGAAGAAATTTACGCAGAACCTTCTACTTCAAAACACCAGTGGGTAAGGCTTACTGCCTTGGGTGGATTTAGAGAAGTTGGAAGAAGTTGTCTTTTACTTGAAACAGAAACCACAAAACTTCTAATGGATGCAGGAATAAACTTTAGCTCCGAAGACCCTTACCCTTACATTGACGCACTCGGTTATCCTTTAAGTGAAATAGATGCAATAGTTGTAACACACGCACACTCTGATCACACAGGACTTATTCCTTACCTATACCGAATGGGCTTTGATGGGCCAGTATACTGCACCGAACCAACACGTGACCTAATGACACTTCTACACTTTGATTACATTGACGTGAGTGTTGCAAACGACAAAGATGTTCCTTTCGCAGAAGCGGATGTGAAAAATGCGCTTCTTCACAATATTCCTCGCGAATACAGAGAAGTAACTGATATTGCGCCCGACATGAGACTTACTCTCCATAACGCCGCCCACATTTTGGGCTCAGCTTCAGTTCATTTGAACATCAAAGAAGGCGCACACAACTTGGTTTACAGCGGAGACATAAAGTACGGTTCAACAAGATTATTTGATAATTTAGACATTAATTATCCTAGAATCGAAACACTTATCTGCGAAAGTACTTACGGAGCAAAAGATGCAATACAATTACCTAGACAAGATGCTGAACAAAAATTAATTGAAATAATCCAAGAAACAACTCAATTTGGCGGAAACGTTCTAATACCTGTATTTGGTGTTGGAAGAGGACAAGAAATCTGTATGGTAATTGAAAGCTTTTACAAACAAGGAGTACTAACCGATGCAAACAAGATTTACGTTGAAGGAATGGTAAAAGAAGCAAGTGCAATACACACAGCTTATCCTGAATATTTGAGACAGACACTTGAGAAAAGAATACTTACAAACGATTCTCCTTTTGATGCACCGATTTTCCATGAAGTAACAAAAGATATGCGAGAAAAAATAGTGAAAGGAAGCGGAGCTGTAATAATAACTACATCCGGAATGATGAACGGCGGGCCAGTAATAGATTACTTCCACAAAATGGCAGAAAACCCTGCTAATACTTTAGTGTTTGTTGGATACTTAGCTGAAGGAACTTTTGGAAGAAAAATCCAACAAGGCCTAAAAACAATTCCAATAAGCGAAAACGGCAAAACAAGAAGACTTGATGTGAAAATGAGAATAGAAAACGTTGATGGATTTAGTGGACACGCTGACTTTAACCAACTTGGTTCATACGTTGCGTCTCTAAGGCCAAAACCAAAAAAGATGATCATAAACCACGGTGATCCAACACGCTCAGTTGAATTCTCTAAGTACTGCGCAGCAAAGTTTGGAATAAGCTCAACCGCAATAAGAAACCTTGACTCGGTAAGACTAAAGTAAATACTAAAAACGCTTTACGTGTTACTTTATTTCTCGTACGCTTTTTGCAGTAACTCAAGCGCTCTCGCTGTCTCTTCAAGTTGGCTTTCAGTTTCTTTTTTCACCCATGCGTTAAAGGATTCTTTTAGCGAGTTTCTTTTCTCGGAAGACGGGGACGGATTGATTGAATAAGAGTTCTTTTTGCGTTGAATAATGTTGAGTTCAATTAGTCTATTCAAGTGATAGCGAATAAGTTTCTCACTCATAGTAATATTCTTTTTCTGTTTTATGTAATCCTGAATTTCTAGTGTTGTAGGGCTTTGCTTTTTAGTAAAAATGAAAGTGAAAAGCGCATCAAAAGCAATAAACGCCATGTTGCGGGTTTCTTTAGGGCTTATTAGACCAAGCGAAAGACAGCACCAACGCATAAGCGAGTTCTTTGTTAGTGCTACCGATTCAGGAAAATCCATTTTTCTTAGAATAATTTCTTTTCTAACAAGTTCAGCTTCTGGAATCATATTTGGTTTCAACTCGCACAAAATTTCAACTCATACAAAATACTTGGGGAAAAACTCTCTTTCCTCTCTATTTTAGTGGTTTTTGAAGTATTTTAAGTTTTTGAGTGATGGAGCGAAGCGAAATGGTCAAATCTTATGGCTAACCAGAAGAAAGCACTTTCCAATAGGGAAGATATTGCATTTTTCTCTTTCTAAATAAACTTTTAAACACAAATAAGGCATATTTGCTATAATTTGTTGGTGTTGGTGTGAGACTATTTATTCCTGGACCCGTAAGTATTAGCGAAAGTACAAACAAAGCAATGCAAAAAGAGATGATAGGTCACCGCGGAAAAGAATTTGCTGAGCTATTTGGTGAATGCAGTAGGGGACTACAGAAAATCCTTTACACAAAAAACAGGGTACTTATTTCAACAAGCTCCGGTTCGGGTCTTATGGAAGGCGCAATAAGGAACTGCGCGGACAAAGATGTTCTTGTTTGCTCCTGCGGCGCATTTGGAAAAAAATGGTTTGAGATTGCAAAATCCTGCGGAAAAGAAGTCGATTTATTCGAAGTCGAATCTGGGAAAGCAATTAATGCAGCGGAGTTGGAAAAGAAGTTATCAACAAAGAAATACGAGGCTGTGTGCATAACCCACAACGAAACATCTACGGGGGTAATGAACAATCTTGAAAAGCTTGCACCGATTGTGAAAAAAAGCGGAGCACTACTTTTAGTTGATGCAGTGTCCTCAATGGGCGGAGCAAAAATTGAAGTTGACAGACTCGGAATTGACGTTTGCATAACAAGTTCACAGAAATGTTTTTCACTTCCCCCAGGGCTTAGTTTTGCGAGTGTAAGCGCAAGCGCTCTTGACAAAGCGAAGGGTGTGAAAGGAAGAGGGTATTACTTTGATTTTGTTGAACTCGCAAAAGAATATGACACAAACCAAACTCCTTACACTCCTGCTGTTTCACTTCTCTTTGGGCTTGCAAAAAGACTAAAAGAGATGGATGAAGAAGGGATCGAGAGTATTTGGGCGCGACATGAAAGAATGGCAAACACTACCCAAAAATGGGCGAAGTCAAAAGGACTTTCAGTGTTTTCTGAAGAAGGGGCAAGATCAGTAACAGTAACTTGCGTTGAAAATGACAAAAAAATAAATCTTGATGAACTCAAGAAAAAACTCAAAAGCAGAGGGTATGTATTTGACGCAGGTTACAGAAAAATGAATGAGGGGTTGCTTGCAAAAGGAAGAAACGAAACATTTCGAATACCACACATGGGCGACCTAAAAGAAGAAGAACTTACAGCATACCTTGAAGCAATTGCGCAGGAAGCAGGATTGTAAGCGAAAGCGAATTTTGGGTTTTGGGTGATTTGGATGGTTACAATGAAAGTTTTAGTTACAGATGAAGTTTCCTCTTCGGCTTTAGACATAATGAAAGATGCCGGGCTAAGCATTGATGTACGAACCGGACTAAAAGAAGAAGAACTTGCTAGTATTGCTTCAGAATATGACGCCTTTGTTATTAGAAGCGGAGTAAAAATTACTGCAAAAGTCTTGGAAGCAGGTGCTCGTGGAAAATTAAAAGTAATTGGAAGAGCTGGTGTTGGGGTAGACAATGTTGATAAAGAAGTTGCAAAAAAGTTAGGGATAGTTGTTGAGAACACTCCGTTTGGTAACACAAATGCCGCTGCAGAGCATACTATCGCACTAATGATGCTTCTCTCAAAGCACATAATTCACAGCCACAAAACAATGAAGGAAGGTAAGTGGGGCAGAAAAAGTTTTGAAGGAACAGAACTAAAAAACAAAACACTTGGACTTGTAGGCTTTGGAAATGTTGGAAAAAAGGTTGCAAAAGTTGCGCTCGCTCTTGAAATGCAAGTACTAGTTTACGACCCGTTTGTTCCAGCTGAGAAGCTAACCGAAATTGGCGTAAAAAAAGCTGAGCTAGAAGATATTTACAAAGGTGCTGATTACATCACAGTTCATGTTCCGCTCACCGATAAAACAAGAAACATGATTTCTGATGATGAGTTTGGAAAAATGAAGAACGGGGTTCGCATACTTAATGTTGCAAGAGGCGGAGTGATTAATGAAGACGCTCTCCTTAGAGCACTAAACAGCAAAAAAGTCTCTGCGGCAGGAATAGATGTCTATAACGAAGAGCCCCCATTAAACCGCGCCCTTATTGCGCACGAAGGAGTGGTATGTACTCCCCACCTAGGTGCCTCTACAGTTGAAGCTCAAGAAAACGTTGGCTTAGAAGTTGCAGAACAAATGGTTCTTGCGCTAAAAAAAGGCGAAGTGAAGAATTGCGTGAACGGCTTAATCAAGCTGCGAGCTTGATATCTTTTTAGAATACACCTCTGCCGAAGGCCTTTTTCGCGACCTAAAAAAGTCATGACTTTTTTGGTCCATTGAAGCTCAGCTTCAATTGGAGCCTTTTTTTAAAAAGGCTCGTAAAGAACTGCGTGAACGGCTTAATCTCTATTAAAAAGTGAAAGAAGTAATTTTTCTTTCTTTGACTATAAGTCTTAACTCATTTTTTAGCAATTAAGAGGTAAAGTCCGCTTGCGAGCAATAAAATTGCTGCGATGCTTTTTCCCTCAATTAGAGGGATTGGAACATACAACAAAACTAATGCTACGAGGATAATTATCCCTAATATTTGTCTTGTACTAAGTTTAGCCATACCTATTATTGCTAAGGGGAGGTTAAGAAGGGGGTTGTTTTTGGTTTATTGTAGGTTCTGTCTTAGATTATACCTCATTTAAGCGGACTCTACATAAGGTGTGAAGTTTTTTAAACCAGCGACACATATATACATCGAAACTGGTTTAGGTGATTTAAATATGGTTGATATTAAAACTGAAATGACTCCGATGAGACTAAGTCTTACGGAAAGAAGGCCTGTTGAATTGATGATCGAAATAGAAAACAATTCAAACAAAGTCCAAATGATGTCCTACGACATTAATTTAGGCGGCGAACTAGCTTTTGACAAAGGCGGAAGAAGCGGCGTACAAACAAAACGCTTTGATTCTTTACAACCTGGTGAAAGAATCAGAGACTACTTTGATATTTATCCAAAAGTAAACGTTTCAGTTGGAGAAAAACTAATTGTAATAACTGCGATGGAACACTTCAACCAAGACTACAAATACGTAATGAGCAAAAAATCAAAAGAACTCGTACTAAGAGTAGTTTGAAGATTGCGACAAACACCTGTTTGATTACACGCATTTTCGCTAACAACTACTTTAGAGTAGTGCGCTTATTTCTTCACAATAGTGCATTTAATGGTCTGAGAGTAATTAGTGTCCTCAAGGATTACACAAGACTTACTTAGTTCTTGTAATTGTGTTATTGCAGTAGAGTTTTGTTGAATGTATTGAGCCATCGCATAGTCGTTGTTTTGTAGGATGTTTAAATCTTCTAAGACCTGCCTATTGTCCACAACCGGTTTTGTGTAAACAACAAAAGTACAAACAATAGCTATTACTAGCATTGCTCCGATTAAGATACTTAAAACTTTTTTCTTAGACATTTCCTTATCCATAGTTCTCACCATCCAACTCAGTTTTCTTATATAAATTTTTATTTTAATTACTAATTGCAAGTACAAGAACCATTAGCGTCAATAACACTCGAACAATAACCTAAAACTCCGCCAGTTTTAATACAGATTGCTTTACCTACTTGCGTTGCTAATGTTCCTGACGCAATTGTGGTTGTTGCGTTAATATCGCCGATTACGTTTAACTTGCTCTTTGGGGTAATTGTTCCTAAACCTAAGTTTCCATCAGCTCCCCCGTTTAGATGGAAATTAACCGTGCTTGGAATTGTTCCATTAGTTAGTATTTCAAAATCTGCTGTGTTATTTCTAAGTATTACTCCATATCCGCCGTTTCTTAACAAACTTAGTTGTGTTATCCCTGCGTTTGAACTAGAAATATTTGCAGTTACCGTTCCAGCTCCATTTAGATCTAATAAATAATTAGGGGTTGCAGTCCCAATTCCAACGTAACCATTCGAACCTTGTAAAATCATTAAAGGAGTTGAGTTTTTATACCAGTAAAAGTTTCCATCTGCTCCGTTTGCTGTTGCTCCAGTTCCGCCAGCACCTACTGCGAATTCTATTGAACCACCTGCGCCGCCAGTGTTAGAAGTTCCTCCGGCCGCTGTACCTCCATTTGAACTTGCCAATAAAACATCTGAGCCTTTTCCGCCTACATTAGTTCCTCCGCCTGTTGCTCCGCCGGCTATTGCAAGTACTGCTCCCGGAACATTTCCGGTTGTTCCTAACATTAATCCGCCTCCAGCTCCTCCGGTTGCGGTTGTTCCAACTGTGCTCGTAGCTGCGCTACCCATTCTAACTAATGCAATAAAGTTTCCGCCTGCGCCCCCAACATTAATTGCCCCACCGCTTGCTTGCCCCCCACCACCTGTTCCCATAGCAAGATTAAATCCTTTTCCGCCAGTATTAGTTCCTGTTGTTGTTCCAGAAGCATTTCCACCTACTCCTCCCGAGCCCATATTGTTTATCCAAAAGTTTCCTCCATTTCCTCCAGTTGCGTTTCCATTTCCTGTCGAAGTCGCGTCTCCTCCATTTATCGTATTAGTTCCGCTGTTTATTCCAAATGTGAGCCCTGTTCCGCCTGTTGCGTTTCCGCTTGCTGTTGCACTTCCGCCATATACACTTCCGCTTGTTGTTCCAAAAGTATAGGTCGATGCTGAACCTCCGATGCAACCCCCGCCTACATTAACGCAATTTCCGCCCGCCCCAGTAGTTACTTGGAACGAACTTCCATTTCCTCCATAAGGAGTGGCACCAGTATTTGAATAAATTGCTCCGCCTGTCCCGCTTGTTATATAAAATCGGCCCCCACTTCCTGCTCCTGAAGATCCTTGTAGACCATAACCTATTCCGCCATTTCCTTCAGTAATATTAAATTGTCCTCCGCTTCCTGCATTTGTTAATCCTGCTCCGCCGTTTCCAGTAGTTGTTTGATTCATTGCTCCATTAACGCCCCCTCCATTTGGGGTTGTGGCATATACTTCAAGTTCGTCTAAAAAGAACCACTGCACTTGCCAATTAATATCCATTTTCACATATCTATAAGTTCCAGTTATTGGCAGAGGATTAGTCCAATAAACAGCTCCTGTTGAAGTTTGCCACCAAGTTGTTTGTGTAAAACTTCCAAGCAAAGTATAAGTTGCATCATCAGTTGAACCATACACCTTTATTGTTGCGGGAGCATAAACTGACGAGGCGGTTAAAACAACATAATGTGCTCTAACAAAAGACAAAGCAGTTGAGCTCCCTAAATCTATTCTAAAGTTATCATCTGTTTGGTAATAACCCGAATACTGTGCATCGTTCAAATTAGTAGTTAAGCTCAAGTTTCCGTCCGTTAGTTCTGTTCCACTATCTGGGTAAAAACCACTTGCAGCACCTGTTTTTGTATAAGTTTTTCCAAGCGCCACATTAGTTAAGTTATAATCAGCTCCTACTCCTGTCGTGAAAGAATTATAATTTCCCATTTGTGAACCGCCAGCGTTGCTTGGTATTCCGGTTTGAATTATTGAACCTTTCAAGTTTACTCCGTTAGAACCAAGCGTTCCCCCATTAATATCTAACAAGTTTGCAGGGGTGTTTGTATCAATTCCGAGTCTTTTGTTTGTATTATCCCAAAACAGATTTGAATCTGCGCCAAAAGTTCCTGCAGTGTTGAATTGAATATATCCTGTAGAACCTGCCGTGCTTCCCCCGTTGATGTTTAAATCGCTTATTTTGTAGCAGGTGTTTGAATCGCACAACAAATTAGAATCACTTTCTAATTTTCCAGTTGTGTTTAAATCAATTTGCCACTTTCCCACGGCATTAGTCCAGCCCGCTGTGAAAGTGTTTGTGTCCGCTCCGCCAGTTGCAGTGCAGGATTGAACATTGTTGTTGTTTTGTACGCATATCCAATCATTTGTGCCGCCGGTAAGGCTCAAGCGGGTTAGTGCGTCAACTTTTCCGCTAACAAGAGCGATCCCGCTTGAGTTGTATGTTTGGCCCGAAGTAGGAGTTGTGTAATAGAAAACTATATTATCGTATGCGCAAGTGTTAGTGTTTTTTCCAACACACGAACCCATATTTGCGAAAAAGATGCTTTTGCTTTCCTGTGGCTTAAAATTTATGCTAGTTGTAAAAGTTCTAGGAGTACCATCAACACTGTAACCTACAAGCGTAAGCGGGTAGTCGGAATTATTCTTTAAACTAAGAATAGCGTTTCCGCTAGCATCAACAGATGCATCCCTAAGCCCGACCGATTGCTGTTTCCAATAATCTTTGTTTTGGAGAGTACTGATTTGTTGAGTATTAACGTTTAAAGCGCCCGTAAGAAGAGTGATTGTGACAAGACTAATGGCTAAAACGGCGCCTAGGATCAGTAAGTACTCAATCGTTCCTTGAGCCGACAAAAAGTGGTTTTGTTTTTCCATAAGAGTGACTTATAATGCGTTTTTCTAGTTAATAATTCTTTTCGAGAAGTTCAGTTTACCATAAAGCACCGGCTAAACCCCTTAGAAACTCTTTAAAACTTCCATTAGCCTCAAATCCACTCATGCAAGTATACTTCCCATACGACAAGATGCGTGAAGAACAAAAACAACTCATACAAGACATTGCTTGCGCGATAAAAGACAAAAAAGTACTTCTTGCCCACGCCCCAACGGGCCTAGGAAAAACCGTTTCCTCGCTAGCACCAGCGTTAAGTTACGCACTTGAACACGAAAAGAAGGTATTTTTTCTTACTCCAAAGATTTCTCAACACGAAATAGTACTTGAAACGGCACAGCTCATGAACCAAAAGTTTTCGCTCGGGATAAAGGCGGTGGATCTTGTAGGAAAAAAACAAATGTGCATTGATCCATTCATTTCAAGCGTGGGGTTTGGGTTCTATGAAGCCTGCTCGAAAAAAAAGAAAGAAGGGTTTTGTAACTACTACAACCACGCAAAAGGCACAACCCCAAAACAAAGAGCAATTTCTGCAAGAAGAAAAGCGGATATTTTAACTAAGTATAATTGCTCGCACCAAGAAATGAAAGAAATGTGCGCAGCAAAAGAACTATGTCCATACGAAATAACAACTGAGATGGTAAAAAAAGCTGATCTCATTATTGGAGACTACTCGCACCTCTTTAACGACGATATTAGAGAAGGACTCCTTGCGCCCGCAGGAATTTCATTAGAAGACATAATTTTGGTAGTAGATGAAGCACACAATTTACCTAACCGACTAAGAGATATGCTTTCAACTTACCTTGATACGGGTGCTCTTGACAAAGCATCAAAAGAAGCAAAAAATGTTGCAGATTTTGAGATAGAGTTCTTGATGAAAGATATAGAAAAAGAAGTCTTTGCGCTCGGAAAAAAGCTTTCAATGGATAAAAATGATGCAATACTTGAACCAAAGGACCTTGACAAGTTGCGCTCATTTGCGAGAGGGAAACTAGAACAAACAGAAAGCGCGGCACTCAAGTTCATGACTAAAAGCAAATCGAGTGGGTGCTACTTACTAAATGTTGTAGAGTTCTTAAGCGAAATTTTAAGGGAAAAGAAAAATACGCTTCATGTGGTTGAAAGAAGAAACGGACTTAGGATAAGCATCTATCCTCTTGATGCGTCCGAAATGTCTGCAGGGGTATTAAAGGCGGCTCACTCTGCAGCACTAATGTCAGGAACCCTTCTTCCTCTAAAGATGTATGCGGATATTTTAGGAATAACTGGTGCAGTAGAGAAAGAATACAAAAGTCCTTTTCCTCAAAGCAATAGACTCAACCTTTTTGTGGAAAAGACTACAACAAAATATACTTCTCGTAGCGATGAACAATTTGAGGAAATTGCGCTCGTTGTTGAACACACAATAAGTAAGGTTCCAGGAAACACAATCGTATTCTTTCCATCTTTTGAGTTACTTGAAAGAATTTCTCCTCTTATTGCAATAAAAAGAAAAGTGCTCAAACAAGAAAGAGATATGACTAGTGAACAAAGAGGAACAATAATTAAGGACTTCAAAAAACTTGGCTCCGCTTTTGGAGGAGTACTCTTAGCAGTAAGCGGAGGAAGTATTGCAGAAGGAATAGATTTTCCTGGAGAAAATTTACTTTGCGCAATAATAGTAGGAATACCTTTTGCAAAAGTATCAATCCAAACCGATGCCCTCATAAAATTCTACGAACAAAAATTCTGCAGAGGATGGGCGTATGCATATAATGCGCCCGCAATAGGAAAAGCGGTTCAAGCTGCAGGAAGAGTAATTCGAACAGAAACCGATAGAGGAGTTTGCGTATTTTTAGATGAACGCTTTTCAGATGAACGATACAAAAGTTATTTTCCAAAAGACTTTAGGGCGGTTAAAACAAAAGAACCTGCAGGGCTAGTTGCTGAGTTCTTTAAGACCTGAAGTTTGTTAAGAAACCCAGTTTTTTTGGTGCTTTTGGTTAGTTTTATATAGTGCTTGGTTGTTGCTTTTGTTTATGAAACAAACTAGTTCTAGCGCTCAAGCACAAGCGCAGGCACCCAGTGGGGCGCAGGGTACGATTGAATACCTAGTCATTATAGCCGTTGTTGTGGTAATAGGTCTTGTTGTTGTTGGTCTATTAATGGGTATGACTGGTTCGGGTGCGGGGTTGTCTAGTAATTCTTCTAAAATTAATAGTAAAGTTGGTTCTGGTGGTTTGAGTATTAGCGGGGTTGTGATTGATTCTAATGGTGATGGAATTTTTAAGGTAAGTAATATTTCTGGTGAAGTTATTACTTTGACAAAAGTTGCTACTGGGGGTTTAGAGAATACTTTTTCTCAAACGGTTCCTATTGGAGGAAATGTTGATTTGGGTGTTAATTCTTTAGATCTAAAGTGTCCTTGTGTAGCAGGTCAAACAAAAGTTAGTTGTGATTATAATTTCATTTATACGTCGAGCAATGGTTTTTCTAAAGTTGTTCCTGTTACCGTTCAAGCGGATTGTGTGAGTGATTCAACGACAACTGCGCCACTTATTGTGCCAGTGATGACTGTTACTGGTTCTGATTGTTGGGTTAACACAAGTATTAATCCTAACCCGATTTGTACTCTAAGTGATTTGAATAGAATGAGAGAACATTTAGATTGGAATTATATTTTAGAAGCAGATATTAATGCTGCCGCAACAAGAACTTGGGCGGACGTAAATGGATTTTTGCCAATAGGAAACTCTTCAACAAATTTCTCAGGAACTTTTAATGGAAACAACCATTACATCTCATCTTTATTTATTTACAGACCTTCAACAAGCAATGTTGGATTATTCGGGTATGCTTCAGGTACTGCAAGAATACTAAACGTTGGACTAAGAGATGTAAATATAAGAGGCACAGATTCTGTTGGAGCTTTAGTTGGATATATCTGGGCTGGGTCGACAGTGAATTCGATAGTGAATTGTTATGTTACTGGGAATGTTGCTGGATCAAATATTTCTGTGGGGGGTTTAGTTGGATATAAGAGTGGTGGGGCTTCTATTTTGAATTGTTATTCAACAGCAAACGTTATTTCTACAAGCGAAAGTGTTGGAGGGCTAGTTGGAGGGAGTTCTGGCGGGACGATTACAAATTCGTATGCAACAGGAAACATTACTGGAGGTTGGTGGAATATTGGAGGGTTAATTGGATCTAACTCAAGTACTACAATATATAGCTCATACGCTACTGGTGATGTTACTGGTAGGGTTACTGGCGCTAGTTATGCTGGGGGTTTAGCTGGAGGTGGTGGTTCGATTTTTAATTCGTATGCTACTGGAAGAGTTACTGCAACAACTTATGTTGGGGGTTTATCTGGAAGTAGTTCGATTTTTAGTTCGTATGCTACTGGTGATGTTAATGGTACAACTTATGTTGGTGGTTTAGTTGGGGACACTTATTCTAGTTTAAGAAATAGTTTTTCTTTAGGGAATGTTGATGGGAATAGTTATGTTGGTGGTTTAGTGGGTCGAGCGACCTCTGCTGTTGCTAGTGATATTAATAATAATTATTCGATTTCTAGAGTGAATGGTTTGTTTGTTCCTATGAATGGATTTTTAGGAAAAAGCAATAATGCAAGTGTTGTAAATAATGCTTATTGGAATCCGACTCTTGCAACTAAATCAAATTGTTATAGAAACAATCTTGATGTTGATGGAAATACAGGGTGTACAGCTGGAGTTTATGTGGCTTCAGATTTTTATGCTTCAGGTATTCCTTTCACAGTTTTAGGTTTTGATGGAAATTGGCTCCCACGAAGCGGCGGATATCCAAAATTAGCTTGGCAGACAAATTAATTAGTTTGAGTTTTCTTTCTCAATTATCTTAACAAGTTCTTCAATATTATTTATTTCATAATCCGCTTTGATGCTTTCGTTTACAAAAACTTGCCCGTATCTTGCAAGACATGATTTCATTCCAAGCGCCTTAGCCCCTTTAACATCACGATCAGGATTATCTCCTACAAAAAGAACTTCGCTAGGTTTCATATTTAGTTCGCGAAGAGCTTTTTTGAAAGAATGGGGAAAAGGCTTAAGTTTTTTTGAGTCGCCTAGAGTAATTACAACACTAAAGAAGTCTGTTAGATTCATTTCAGCTAAACGAAGCCAGGCATTCATGCGCGGAGCATCAG
>Ga0114951_10001055_pt1 | contig 35947 bp, 38 predicted proteins | sample AM7aDNAmetaG_FD_88677 | JGI IMG/M metagenome (GOLD analysis project Ga0114951, IMG submission 88677) | Freshwater microbial communities from Finland to study Microbial Dark Matter (Phase II) - AM7a DNA metaG | ecosystem: Environmental > Aquatic > Freshwater > Lake | place: Finland: Lake Alinen... | reverse complement strand
TTCTGCTTCTGTTTCAGAAATCCTGTATTTGATTATTGGTGCCTCGTCAATTCTGTTTTTGGATGCGGTGATACGAATAGACCTGGGCATTGGCACCATAGTATTGTTTGAGTACATTCTCGAGTTTATCTGCATCACGGCGAGAATCAGGTGCATCAGTATATCCGACGCTTTTTCTGCGGGTGTGTGGCGATATCAGAAGGACGAAAAGATACCAAATACATTATTGCAGTGGTGTGGGGTTTCCAGGGTTCCCACCACCACTCATCGTGCGGAAATATTCCCTATCAAAGAAGCACGACCAAACTATTTAGCGCACCGCACAACAGACGATCTGTGTTCTCTATTAATTTAAAAGTATTCATACTCCCTGAGATCAAACGGTTTTGTACCTGTGCGTGCGGGGTACACACATAATGCTCTACTTCTGGTGGTTCATTCTCGAACGTGCAGGAAGCTCCCAAAGGAAGAGTCAGCAATACAATTCGAATTTTGGTTTATCTCTACGCATAGTGGGAATAAATTTTTCCCTGGTACGGTGGACAAACAACTGATTCACTCTGTCAGGGTCCAGTGGTTTCATTTACCATGGGGAGCTCCTGCATTCGAAGAGACTGTTCGTTCGTTTTCCTCTTCGATGTGATTCTTCATCAGCATATCCCTGGTAAGGGAGTTTTCGTTTATCCGGTCCCTCCCCGCATGACAAGAAGTCCGAAGTTCCCGGACTGACGGGTAATGAGCGATTACTCAGGATGGTAATTACGATCTTACCGTTGTATTTTGCTGTCTGGCAATGTTAATACTGGAAAATTTCAGATGACCCTAAAAATAGTTTATGCAAATACTCATCCAATCACGTCTTTATGAGGTGCTGTTTCCAGATGACTGCGGGATGAATCGGACGGGTCCCAATGGGTGGGGGATGACGGGGGCGGGGACGAGGGAAGCAGACCCGTAATTCGGGCTCTTTTCGGCGATGACATTCTGGAAATATGTCCCGGATTTCCGTATGGTAACAAAATGGAATGTTTCAGGGGAGTCCACACCGAACCCGGGCTGGACATAGGTATTATGATTATGGGCCCCTTTGTGGGGCGCAGGAGAAGGATGATGAAACGAAATTATTTTTACCTGTTTGTTGCCGCTGTGGCTTTTATACAAGTCGTAATATTCTGGCTATCCGTGGATATGTTGACCCTTTACCTTCTGTGCTAGCCATTATCCTGGGAATACTCGGGATATATTTTGCCAGGATGCATATTGATGAGGTGATCAAGGATAAACGGACCCAGAAAATCACCGAGATAACTGCATTGAGAACATTGCAGATCAGCTGGGTAGGCCTCTTTCTCTTTGCGCTCTGGATGATTATCGAGGCGCTTGGGGAAGAATTCCGTCATTTCAACAGATATTGGGTGTCTTTGGATTTCGGCTTCTTGGTATTCTTTGTGGAATTATTGTCCTCTACGTGCTCCTATCTCTCTATTACAACAAAAAATACGGGGCGTAACAAGATTGAAAAATAGGATCAAAGTGTACCGTGCGATGCATGACCTGTCCCAGGAAGCTCTGGCACAGAAGATGGGGGTAACCAGGCAGACAATTCTTGCCATTGAGAATGGAAAATATGATCCTTCGTTGTTCCTCGCTGCAAAAATTGCTAAACTATTCAACGTACGAATAGACGACGTGTTTCTTCTGGATACCCTCGAAGAATAATTTCATCCCGGATTTGAAAAATGGAATTATAGGCGATATTCCCACGGGTTATTCCCTCTTTTTCTATTGAAGTCCGGAACGATACTGGAATACCGTACATGATACAAAAAATAACGATTTGGGTAACCGCAAACCTGAACCACATTCCGGGAACGATATAGGAATGGCAGGCATCTCCAAAGGGCGCAGATGTATGATTTACCGATAGATCATGTTAGTCAGGGATGAACCCTGGAGTTTTTGATGACTCGATACTTTTCGCCGATGCCGATTGACCATCGAATTGACAACTATAAATTTGAGCGATAATTAAAATAGTCCAGGTACAACCACAATGAGAAGGTTTTACATGATTCATCTTTTTATGGGAAAGAAATCTTACATGGGTACGAGAAAACCTCACGTCATGCAAAATTCCCTTAAAATAAAACATCGAGGGATATGAGCTGCCATGGATGCAATTGAAGCCCTTTCACTATCGAAACGGTTCGGTACTATTCAGGCGCTAAATCAGGTTGATTTCACCGTTAGTGAAGGTGAAACCTTCGGGTTTCTCGGCCCTAATGGTGCAGGAAAGACCACGACTATCCGGATCCTGACTGGGATCTCGGCACCGACAGGAGGGACCGCACGTATTTTCGGAAGAGATATCGTGCGGGATACAATCGCCGCACGCCGGCAGATGGGAATCGTTCACGAGACGTCCAACATTTATACAGACCTTTCCGCCTGGCAGAACCTCATGTTCACGGCGGAGCTCTACAATGTCGGAAAGAAAGAGCGGGAGAAGAGAGGGGCGGACCTTTTCGAGCTCTTCGGGCTATCCGAACGACGGGATGACAAGACGAACGGCTTTTCGAAAGGCATGAAGCGTCGGCTCACGCTCGCGATGGGCCTTATCAATCACCCCCGCCTCCTGTTCCTCGATGAACCGACATCAGGCCTGGACGTGCAGAGTAACCTGATTATCCGGGACGTGATCCGCGAACTGAACAAGACCGGTGTAACGGTCTTTCTCACAACCCATAATATTGAAGAAGCAAACCTCGCCTGTGACCGGGTGGCCATCATCAACCGGGGTCAAATTGCGGCCATCGATTCTCCCGAGCGGCTCAAGCATACAATCCAGAGCGTCCAGTCAATTGAAGTTGCATTTGACCCGGTATCCCAAGTCCATGTCGAAGACCTTGAGCAGTTACCCCATGTAAGTGAGGTCCGAAAACAGGGGGACAAGTTTCGGCTGATCACCGAGGATCCCCCGGGGGTCCTTGAGGATATCATGGAGTACGCGAGGAGACACCATGTCCACGTCATCAGTGTTAACACTCCCGGTCCCAGCCTTGAGGATGTATTCATCCGCCTGACCGGTCTTGATATCAGGACAAAAGGGGTGAAGACCGTTGACTGATCCTGGGGAGTGGTGCGGGCAGGTCTGCACGGAGCTTCATGCAGCCTGGGCGATTGCCAAGAAGGATATCCTCATCTACTATCTCAAGCCGAATATCATTGTCTCTGGCATGCTCTTTCCCATTTTTATGTTTCTCGCGTTCGCAATTGGGAGACCGGAGGTGCCGGCGGTGATGATCCCAGGACTTATCGCAATCACGATCCTATTCTCTGCATCTTCGATCGAACCGGTTTCCATTCCCATTGAACGGAGGATGAAGACCTTTGACCGGCTCTTATCCGCCCCGATCTCACTGCACACAGTTGTCCTCGGCGAGAGTATGAGTGGGTTTCTGTACAGCCTCGGCATCGCCTTTGTGCCTCTTATTGCAGGGCTCATCCTGTTCCCAACACCTATCGTCGGGTTCGCCGCTCTCATTGCCGGCCTGGTCCTTACATCTTTCTGTTTTGCAACCATGGGGACGCTCTTTGCTGCGTACCCGACGGAAAGTCCCGGCGACATCATGTCCATGCTAAACCTCGTGCGGCTTCCACTCATCTTCGTTTCCGGCGTATTAATTCCCCTGGAACAGATACCACAAATCGGGCAGTACATCGCGTACTTTTCCCCGCTCACGTATGGAAATGACCTGATCCAGGCGGCCTTTGCCGGGGATACCCATTTTAACCCGGTTATCGATATCGTGATGCTCTTACTTTTCATCCTTGCCTTCCAGTTTGTTGCGAACCGTCTCTATAAAAAATACAATGACTGATACGAGGAAGTTGGGAAAAGGCCGATCAATATCGGCCTATCTTTCTTATCGCATACCGTAACAGGTGCCACTATATAGCCACTGAGGTTATGGTGGAACGATTTGTGCTCTATATATTCCGTGAGTCGAGAGTGTATAACAATTAGTAATAAATACTAATCAAATTGTATATATTATTGTACAACTGGGGACCGGAATGTTTTCCGTACCCGGCCTACAAACAAAGAGGTAAGCAAGATGTTTGACAGAAAGATGAGACTCATCGGCGTCTCGATCCTTGTCTGCCTGGCTGCAATCGTTGCAGTACCGGCATTTGCGGCAGGAACGTCCCACCAGGGTTTCCAGAAGAATGGAGCAACCCCCCAGGTCATGAATGCCGCAATGGAAAATAAACTACTCGGATTTGCAGAGAACAGGATTGCATCCCTCCAGCAAAAGGGAGTTGATGTTACAAACCTGAATGCAGCGCTTGCAAAGGCAAAGAGTGCCATTCAGAACGGTGATTTACAGGCCTTTAAGGACGCCATGCAAACGTTCAACCAGGATATCCAGGCGGGTATCAAGGATGGAAGCATTCCGAAAACAGCCCTCCCTACAATAGAACGCCAGGGTTTCCAGAAAAACGGAGCAACTCCACCAGTGCTGAATGTCACCATGGAGACGAAGATGCTTGAAAGGATGCAGAACCTGACGACCACTATCGGGCAAAAGGGAGTTGATGTTACAAACCTGAATACAGCGCTTGCAAATGCAAAGAGTGCCATCCAGAATGCTGATGCAACGGCCTTTAAGGATGCCATGAAAACGTTCAACCAGGATATTCAGGCGGGTATCAAGAATGGAAGTATCGATAAGTCTGTTCTCCCCCAGCCAAAGCAAAGAACGACCCCTGCTTCGGGGACCACAACGAACCATGGGAAAAACAAAGGTTCAGCGAACGCAACATAAATGAAAAATAGGGCAACACAAGGGTATGGTGATTAGACAATAGGTAATCCGTGCCCACTGATTAAGAGCGGGCACCTCACCACCTGGGATTGCCAGCTCATTTCCAGGGGTACGTCAGTGAAGTTAAAAGTCCCGCAAAATGGACTTCAAGTATCCTGGGGGCTCAATTAGACAATTGGGCTCTCCCTCGAGATACTGTGGGTAACTTCAGGATGTGATTCGGAATAGATAAGTGGGGACAGTCATGCATAAAAATGATCGTTTTTGGATTTTAATCAGAAGGAATGCCATGAAAAGTACAACAACAGCGTTAATTTTTACCGCGGCTATTTTTGTGACCCTGTTGGTTACGGGTTGTGTTCAGAATGCCCCCGCTTCAGCGGGTAATGGTGTCGGAATCCAGGTATCACCATCTATGACCGCAGAAACAACAGCAACGGATCAATATCAGGGATCGCCCCAAAATGCAGGACCAGTACCGCCAGGATCACAACGGCAGTACCCGGGATCGGGTCAGAGTCAGGGGCAGCGATCAGTGCCAAATGCCACGGTACTTGCAGGAGCAGCCGCAAAACTGGGTATAACCCAGGGGCAGCTTGAAACTGCACTGACCAGTCCTTCGGGAGGGCGTGTCAATGTTACTGCCGCCGCACAAGAACTTGGTATAACGCTGCAGCAACTTGCCGAGGCACTGGGAATATCAGGAGGTGGCCAGGCACCCCGGAATAGTACACGTTCCCGGATGTCCGCCGCAGGACAATAACCAATTCCAGACTCATTATTTATTCCTCCATTTTTTGGTAATTTTCTCAATGATACCCGGATTCTTTGGATTTGAGACAATAGACCCTCTTTCATGATGGTGCAATATGTACAATATGACCAGGAATCATGTGTTTCTTATAGCATAAGACTGACATTGATTGTGTAACGCGTTTCTCTTTATTGCAGCCTTGTTTTCGCTTACCCCCGTATCCATCTCCGATCAGGTCTTATCATTTGGGATATGGGCGTACTTCCTGATATTCGCTGTAATTATGTTCACATCCACTATTATGGCGGGCCGATTCCCGACAATATGTTCCTGATCCTGATCGGAGCCGCAGCGATAGACAATGGAATGTCGATGGAAGGACTAATTGTGGTAGCGGTACTGGGCGGATTTGCGGGGTAAGAGATCAACTACTGGAGTGGGAGGCGGTTTGGTCTCAAGATCTGCCGGGGTGACCATCCCTGCCGGTATTCGGGTAATCAAAGCATAGCATTTCCCGTCACGCTGGAGAATTGCGCCGTTGGTACCTGTCATTTACTACAACACCAAAGGGGAGTGCTTGCCGTTGCATGCTTAAGATAGTTATGCATCCTGCTATTTCTAAAACGGAGTGAATGAAATCCATCGGTGAGATGATGATGATGATGATGATGCCGGATGGAACCTCCCCGGTGGTACATGGGAATGTGTTCTCAGCGGAATTGTTCAATTCCAGGCTCTCCATCTGCATGAAGGTATTAATACCCACTATGCCAATTGTTGCTTACCGGCTCTCGGAGGAAGTCCGGGTTCCAGGAGCTTGAGGTGTAATGCAGGAAATCATCAAAAAAATGATCACGGAAGCAATGGCTGCCCAGCACGCCGATGTGAACCAGGTAAAGAAGAAACGGGGGCAGGATTTTATTATTGGCGATACGAAAGCGTATGTCGATGCAGTCCGGAACATGAAACCTGCGGGTGACCAGAGCAAGGCAGTCATCCAGCTGCATACCGATTCAGTCAATGCCCATTATACCATCTTAAAAAGTTTAACGAACACGATCCGCCCCGAAGATGACCCCTTTGTCGAACACTACCAGACCCCGGTCATCATGGAGATGCTGTACGATGCAGATCCTGCGTTCCGGAAAAGTATCGACGTGTTCATCGAGGCCGTCGGCAGGGCTGAGGCGTTGATCGGGAAGGAATCTGTCCGTCGGTATGCAGGCTTCTACGGTCCAACCTGTGTGGTGGACTTTGCCCTGATACCCGGGAGCAGCAGTAATATTGTCAACCAGGTCCTTAAAACGACTGATATCCCGGTGTTTCACAAACAGACGATCCTCGCAGCGAAATCATGGGCGATGAATACATCATACGGTATCGGGGACGTGTTTGCCCATGCGGTTGAGGACGGTGCAACCCTTGGAGACGCAGTAAAGAAGGAAGTTGCCATGGTCCAGTCCATCTATGATACGCCGGTTGATGCCCAGGCGAACCTCATGGATAGCGTGGGGCAGTCCTCCTTCGATTGCCGGTCATATATGAAGGACTACCGGGTGAAAATGCAGGGGGCCGTGAAGGATGCATTGAATGAAGGAGTCCATTACGGCAACATTGTTACGATACCCGCCTACTGTGTCGGGGATATTGCCCATCACATCTCCCAGTCAACATATAACATGTGCAAGGACGACGTGGTCATGGCCGTCATCGAGTCGGTGACTGAAGTGATGGAGAAGACCCTGGAAGCAGCAGCGCCAACGATGAAAAACGAGCTGCAGGTCCTCTCGGTCGCCACCGGCGCCTCGGCAAGTGCTGCCGAATATATTCTCGAACAGGACGGCTTCAATGCAATTATGGTCGTTGACATGTTAACGAAACGGTACCATAACTACGTCCAGCTCTACCCCAAACGGGGTGCAGCGATAGAACTCCACAACTGCGATTTCATGGATATGATCTACCGTGGGTGGAAACTGGTGGACAAGGCACGAAGAATGCAGGCCAGTGATAAGGGCCTCGTTGTGCCCAGGGTGGGTGGGTTCGGGGTTGACTTATCCCCTGTAGTGAACAACGAAGTTCTTGCTAACCCGCAGCGGTACACCTACCCGGCCTGTGCCATGACCGTGCGGTTCTCTGCGATGATGCGACTTGCCGATTACCCGTGTCTGCTCACGAGTGAGCCTGTCACTGCAACGTTAATGACGAACATCATCGCCCTGCACAAGGAAGTTCCCGCAGCACCGGCACGGATCTGCAAGGACTGTGCATCGGCTGCATTAATGGATTTCCGGCATTGTTCATGCCAGTGGAAGGAAGCAGTATAAGAATCGTATTCAGAATGAGGTGAATAGAATCATGAAATGTTACATCTGTGTAAAAGAAGGAAAAGACAGCGATGCCGTGGCCGTGTGTATTGCCTGCGGCATGGGGACGTGCATGAATCATACGATCAGAAAGGAAGTCGATGTCTGGGAAGGGGGCTACCCGTTGCCATCAAAAAAACTGCCAAAGAAGATGCCCCGGATGTTGTGCCCTGACTGCAACGCGGCGTATGGAGAGGGTAAGTAATGGCGTCGCTCACCTCCCGCAGCATCGCGGAAGGAGTCGGCACATTGCTCCTCGTGTATTTTGGTGCCGGTGCCGCAGCGATAACGCTGATGATCGCCGCCGGGACTAAACCGTCTACCACCTTCAACATCGGGATCGGCCAGCTCGGCGGGCTTGCCGACTGGTTTGCGATCGGGATTTCTTTCGGTATCGTTATCGCCGCGGTCATCTACGCACTCGGCCGTGTTTCCGGGGCGCATATCAACCCGGCTGTAACCATTGCACTCTTCGTAACAAAGCGGTTCCCGGCCACTGATACCGCCGCATACGTGGTTGCCCAGTGTATCGGGGCTGCAATCGGCAGCCTGCTCTTTTTCCTGACCGTGGGGCTGAATGCGGTCACAATCGGCGGCCTCGGGGCAACAGCACCATTCCCGGGGATCGGGTACGGGCAGGCGATCCTCGTCGAAGCCATCGCGACGTTTGTGCTGATGCTGGTGATTATGGGTGTTGCGGTGGACAGGCAGGCTCCCCAGGGATTTGCCGGCCTGATCATCGGTCTTACAGTGGCCGGGATGATCACGGCGACCGGAAACATTGCCGGGGCCTCGTTAAACCCGGCCAGGACATTCGGGCCGTATATCGGAGACTGGCTCCTGGGTGGGCCGAACCTCTGGGTATTCTTCCCGATCTATATCATCGGGCCGGTGATAGGGGCCATACTGGCGGCGGTCTTCTATGACCGGATAACGGCGGAGTGAAGCCGGATATCGTTTCCAGTCCTCCTTTTCTTTAAATTTTTGTTCCGGGGCCGTGTAATGTCCGATGGATGGCTGCCAGCGCTGGAACGTGATATGTTGAGAAAGGTTTCAGATGGATGAACCAGGAGTGGCATGTACCGCCCTGAATGTTTCATCACCAACGTTTATGATCCGGGATTGTCCATCATGGAACTGATAACGCCGGCGAGACGTTCCATCCCGGTCCTGATTTTTTGTTCACTGGAATTGGAAAAATTGAGACGGATGTTCGTATTTCCGCCACCATCGGTATAGAATGGTGTGCCGGGGAGGACAGCCAGGTCCAGTTTGAGGGCCTCATCAAATACATCTGTTGATAAAACGCCGGCCGGTAACGTCAACCAGATAAACATCCCGCCTTCAGGTTCCGTGTAGTCAACGGAATCCGGAAATTTTTCCCTGATCATCCCGATCATATACTGGCATTGTGCGTGATACGCCTCGCAGATTTTCTTAATATGGTCATCAATGTTCTGCTGGCGGAGGTACTCGTACGCGATACGCTGCGATAAGTAATTTGAATGCAGGTCTGCCGCCTGTTTTACGATGATGAGTTGTTCCATGATATCGGGCGGGGCCACGACCCACCCGAGTCGCATACCGGGCGCCAGGATTTTAGAAAATGAACCGGTGATAATGGCCTGGTCCGGTAATAGTTCCCACATGGAGGCAGATGTTTTTCCAGAAAAATTCAGTTCACCATATGCGTCATCTTCAACAAACACCGTGTTGCCAGCGTTAAGGATGGATGCCAGTTCCCGCCGCCGGTCGTTTGTGTAGGTAATGCCCGAAGGATTTTGTGAATTCGGGACGCCATAAAAGAATTTCAGCGGGTATGTTTCGAGGACCTCTGCCATCATGGCGGGGTCGGGGCCGTCCTTTCGAAGGGTAACCGGGTGGAATTCCGGCTCGTACTGTGAGAATGCCTGGATGGCCCCGAGGTAACCCGGGCGTTCGATCCCGATATGGTCACCCGCATTAATAAACACTTTTCCCAGCAGGTCGAGACACTGCTGCGAACCGTTCGTTACCAGGATTTCGTCGGGCGAAACTGAGATTCCCAGGCGTTTTTTGTACCGGTCTGCAATGAACTGCCGGAGTGGGAGGTACCCTTCAGTCGTTGAGTACTGGAGTACCGATCTGCCGTCTTCTTTCAGTACCGATGCGGCTGCACGACTGATCCCGTCTACGTCAATCAGGGAGGGATTCGGGAGACCCCCGGCAAAAGAGATAATTGATGGACTTTCGGTGACCTTCAGTATCTCCCTGATACATGATTTGGGGGTTGTTGCCATCCGTTTAGCAAAATTTCTCTCGTTCTTACCATTATTTTTTGCTTCAACCGGTATCTGCTGACTCATTATTCACCAGGTTATCCCAATACTATTGGAAAAGAAAAGCCTAAAGGATTTCTCCTGGTTCGGTTACGATCTGGACTTTACATGTTGCAACTATTTCTGGCACAGGAATCCCATGGCAATAATTCGACCAGACCAGGGTATTTTGTTGCTCCTGAACATATCAGGGCCAACCTTGAGTTTTAGGTAATACAGTATCTCCGAAAGGAAAATCCTTTTTTTGAGACGAAATAGCATAGTTTTCACTCCAGCAGTAATTTTTTTCGAATCAATCAAAACGATATTTATTAATACATTGGATATCCTATGGATATCCTATGTAAAAAGTTGAACTAGAACGCATCAATCGGATTGTAGTAGACAATATCCAAGGATTTCTGGTCAGAAAAGTAACGAAGTTTGGAAACAGTGCCAAGGTCGATTGCCCTAAGGAATACCTCGACCAAACTGTTTACCTGGTGATACAATGACCGTAAGTTCTGATCGTTACTTCAGAACTTTGAAAACTCTCGACACTTTTGTTGATCGCTCCCTTGAGCTCCCATACAAAGGACCGACCCTATCAGGATTCCATTACAATCGCGATATGCTCAAATCTGCTGTTGCAAAAACGTATCTGGAGACCGTAGGCAATGGGGCAGATTCCATTCATCTTGCCATAAAGCAGGTTCCCATATCAAATATTGTCCGGGAATTCCTAAACACCGTCGAACACTTGGGAACTCGATTCGATCTTAAGAAAAAAAATGTCGTCCTTGCGTTTGATTACACAGAAGAGGATTGCTAAGGCCACCTGAAGGGAATGTACATCTACGGTGCTCCCAAGGTGCATGGTGTAAAAGGAAAGTTCAAGTTTCTATCATGCTGTATCATCAATTCTGATTTCCCGCAAAGGATTCCGCTCTTGTCCGTCCCCGTAAAACTTGTACACAATATGGCAACCACGGTTTCCTCGTGCCTTGGTATGATTGAGCCTCTCGTGAATTCTGTCAGCCTGGTGATATTTGATCGTGGATTTTATAGCAAAGATCTGATGCTCAACCTTGCTAATTCAGAATATCAATACCTGATATTCGTCCCAAAGAATCCACAAATCAAATCTGAAATCGAGTCTATGCAAGTCGGTGAGAAAAAGAAGATTCTGTACGATTATACTGTAATAAAGAGAAGACCGTCTTCAAAGGTAAGACCATGCTTGCTTTTCTGAAACAAATTTTCGATAAAAAATCGGAGAAATTTTATTATTGGGCATTTGCTACAAATCAGTCGACTATCGACTTGGATTACATAATCCCGACCTATAAAAAGAGGTGGCGGATCGAGACCGGATTCCGAGTTCAGGATGAGGCAAGGATTTCATCAAAGTCTATTGATCCTAGAATCCGGTTCTTCTTCTTTGCTTATGGACAAATTCTGCAACTCTTGTGGGTTGTATTGTATAAGGAGGATGTAGGTCGATGGAACATCTTGGAGCCGTCGATAATTCCCAACTGGAATCTTTATGCCCATGCACCTATTGTGAGATCCCGCTCATTTTTTTGATACGGAGATACTGGTGATACCAATCGATTTTTATAACCGTGATATACCTTCAAAGAAGAACACCCTTTTATACTTGAAATAATTATTCTCATTAGTATGAACAATCCCGGAAGGATAGTTGTAGTTATTCTCATCATCGCATTCGCGATGACTGGATTCGTAACAGCAGCAGACACACTTTCGATTTCTCAGCCTATCGGTGGGGAGCAGGGGTACTACGATATTTCATCGAACCCTGTGGGTGGCGAAGCATCGGTAGATGGGACGACTGTTGGGATCACCCCAACGACGGCGGGTGTATATGTATCGGCCCCTCCCGGCCATACCATCAGTATTGCAAAACAGGGGTACCAGACCTGGAGCCAGTATTACCCGGGAAATCCTGCTGCCGGACAGCATGTCGCGGTAAATGCCATGCTTGTCCCCCTACCCGTAACACTCCCGGTTACACCCATGCCCGGTGGACAGCAGGGATACTATGTGATCAACGCGAATGTCGACGGGGCCAGTGTCGCGTTTGACAACAAGAACTATGGGGCAGTACCGGTCACGGTCACCGTCAGTATCACCGGGACGCCCGGCCATACTATCAGTGTCGCAAAACAGGGGTACCAGACCTGGAGCCAGAATTACCCCGGGAATCCGGCAGCCGGGCAGACCATCGCCATCTACGCCACCCTGACCCCCAGTGTCCAGACCGGGACCATCTCTGTCAATTCGAACCCGGCTGGTGCATCAGCGATTCTGGACAATGGATATGACCAGATCATCACACCCGGAACTTTTAATTCGGTGAGTACCGGGACTCACACCGTCCAGGTATCGATGGCCGGGTACCAGCCCTATACAACGACGATTCCTGTATCTCCCGGGGCGACCAGCAATGTCTATGCGACACTGACCCCGAACCAGCAGTTAGGCGCAATTTCTGTTTCTTCTATCCCCAAGAGTGCCAGTGTCTATATTGACGGGTTCTTCGAAGGGATGACAAATATCGTTGTCGGGAATCTCGCGGTCGGTACCCATACGGTGAGCCTGAAGGAGGCTGGGTACCAGACGTGGACAAACTCAGTTTCGGTAAATAACCAGCAGACTACCTATATCAGCGCAACCCTTACACCCGTATCCAGTCCCACAACCGGGGACCTCCTGGTGTCATCGTCTCCGTCGGGTGCGGCAATCTATCTGAATGGAAATTACCAGGGTACGACCCTGAGTACCGGGCCCTTCTCCATCACGGGACTGAACCCTGGTTCCTATGGGGTTGTCTTAAAAAAATCGGGGTACCAGGATTACACGACGAGTGCCGTAATTGTTGCAGGAGCGACCGTACAGGTCTCGATCGTGATGCAGCCTGCCATTAACCCGCCTTCTACGGCAAGTGCCGAAATTACATCAGACCCCAGTGGTGCCGATGTGTACATCAATAATGCCTACAAGGGGATCACACCTCTCGCGTTCCAGAACGTTCCCATCGACACGACCCAGACGTACACCGTTTCTATTAAAATGGATGGTTACCAGCCTTATTCCACGTCAGGCAAAATAATCGCAGGCCAGAATATACAGGTTAATGCGGCTCTCACCCCGGTCCAGCCACCCACCCCATCGGGGGGTATCCCGTCCACATGGTATATTATTGGTGGAATCGTTGCTATCGTAGTTCTTATCCTGATTGCGTATGTTGTCGTGCACCGGAGTAAGCCGGACGAACCAAAAGATCAGGAAAAGCCAAAAGATCAATAATTATTTTTTAAAAATAACGGACCCGGCAGTAATGTGAAGAAATACGGGGCCATTCCTCTCGATTGCGGTCCTGTCAGGCCGTAACGCTTTTTAGTTTCCAGTTCAGATTTTGCCATTTACCCACTTATTACCAGACATATTCCGGGTGCACCAGGAGTTGGGAGGGGAAGATCCTTGCAATATAAAAACAATCCCCCTGTTGCCAGGTTTCTTTCCCTCGTGGAGGTAACGTATCAGTCCCTGCCTGATCTCTTTTTTAAGTGTGGAGAACCGTGGTCATCGCCTAATTTCCTGTCAGAAAAATTGGATCAGAGGTTAACGTTCATCATTAGGGGAGAGCAAATAGTACCGGTGTGAATGCGTGATGAGGGATTTCTGGGTCGATCGTAAGCAAGTAACCGGATTTATCGGGGCCATCTTCATTATATTTGGTATTTTTCTCCCGGTATACTCGATAAGTCTGCCTGTTCTGGGCCAGTTTCCCGTTTCAATCATAGGCATTCCCTTCATCGGCGGCCTTATCGCCATCGTCCTTGTCGCAATGGGGGTTTTATCGATTATCGCCGTTGCATTTCGTGAATATTCACTGCTGTACCTCAGTGGGTTAGTCTCTCTATGGGTCGTTATGAGCACACTTGTCCTTACGGAAGCAGGCCTGCTTATCATCTCTGCCAACCTGCCGATGGTATCATCCGTGATCAATTCCCTGTTTGATTTTGAGTTCGGCTGGGTGTTTTTACTTTCCGGATCAGCATTTCTTCTGGCCACTCCAAAAATCCCGGACTAACCGTTTATTGTCAGATTGAATACCTTACCTTCCGGTCAATGCTTCCTGCACAAACAAAACAACCGATCAATCCACCGCCTTTTTGAAAAACGATGTGACTTTTTTTTGTGTGGATATAATGCTCCAGGACAAAGGTCGCAGATTTTTTATGGGGCTTTTTTGTTATCGCGGGCCTGGCGATTAACCGTTGAACATGTCCCTGTCTTCTGAATTGAAGATAATACGGGGTTTAGTTGTGAATGGTGCCGGCCGTCTGGCAATAACTTTCGCCAGGCAGACAGGCTGTAATAAAAAAGGGTATCTTTATACCCGGCATTTATTAATTAATTGACTTAAACGATACAATCTGGTCGTATGTCTTCACTTTTCCCACGGTGGGAGCGGTCACCCAGATCTCCACCCGGTTCTTGTCGGTACTGCACGGGAAGGATACCAATTGTCCCACGTGGAACGGTGGCATCATTACGTCCTGCTGTGATGTCCCATCCATTTTTGTAAATGTGACATCGACCCGGGAATCGAAGTTCATCCCGTTGCCACCCCGGAGTGTGACTGCCATGTAGGGGTCTGCCGTATTACCGTTACCCTGTACCATGAAATCCAGCATGTAGTTCACCGGGAGCATTTCTGTAGGTCCCGGGGTACCCATCCCGGCCGGAACTGCGGTGGTAACGATGACCGGTGCCTATGTTGCGATCGGTGTGGAGACTGGACTTGCGGTGGCTGTCGGCGTTACAACGGAGGGTGCTGCATTCTGTGTACATCCGGCTGTTACGACGAATGCAACAGCGAGTACCAGGCTGATTATCAGGATTGAAACTTTCATCACTAGTAGTATCAGGGGAATGTAAGGATAATCCTATCGTTGGGATGACCGTCGTCCGGGCCAGTCCTGCACCAGTATCACCGGTCATGCTGCCGGATGCCGCATGGACGCCCGGTCATTTCCCTAAATAAATACCGGATCATTAGCGCAATGTTCAATTGGTCCACTCTGGCCTGGTCATTTTCCTACCAGTCAGCTGAGGCTATCCCGTGTCAATGACCGTATCAACGAAGGTGGTGAGTTGCGTCATCAGCATCGGGTCGGGACCTTTCTCAACCGCGAGGAAGACGCCTGAAATATCCATGAGCCGGAGTTTGTTCGTGACAAAGCGAATAAATTTTGAAATATTCGCAGAAGAAAGATAGATCAGCAGTATGCTCACGGAATCATACATGATGCATACTTTCAAACCCGCATGCTCGTTGAGCACTTCAGTCACTGCAATACCCATGTCATTTAAATTCGACGGACTATTGATATACCGCACAACTCCCGGGATATCCTCTGCATTCCCCATCGAGTTGCGGGTCACCGCGTCGATGAACGAGATATTTTCCGGCGACACACCACTTTGGGCATACATTTTTACCAGGACACTGTGCGGAAAGTTTGTTGTCCCCACGACTGTATAATACCCAAGAGTGGAAATTTCTTTGATAACTTCAATGTTCCGCTGGCGGATCATCGCCGATGACGCAAGGATCAGAAGATGTTTTTTCTGCTCGAGTTCCAGGGGGTCAATTAAATCCGGCACATCATTCACCTTTCAAGAAATTTCCTGTATACTTCCGGGATCGACTGGTTTCTTTCCAGGACTGCCTTTTTTTAACTCCTGGATATTTGCCCCTACCTGGGTGAGTATTCCCTGCCTGACCAGCTGGGCAGATCCCAAAAGATTATTACTGATAATTTCCACCGGATGTTTCAATCGTAAGGTCATCTCCGTCATATAGGCAACCAGGCTTTCCTCTTCCCTGCGCTGTTCTGTAATATCCCGTTCGGTTACGATTACATGAATTTTTCCAAAGAATTCGATCTGCCGGGTGTTCCAGGATATGATCCTTTTTTCCTGATTTTTTGTCACGACCGTCGTTTCGCGATTTTCGAAATAAATGGGCCGCAAAATAACACCGGAAATTTTCTCTGTTACGCTGTGGCGGTATTGGGGATCGGGATAGAGATGTTTCCAGATATCACGATGACCGACCACCTCATCCGCAGAATACCCGGTGATCGTCTCGGCCGCATGGTTCCACGAGATGATACGCCCGTTCTCTTCGAGGACCACTATCATGACCAGTGCATTGTCAAGGGTACTCGCTTCAATACAGGTATGTTCAGTGTCTGTTACATCCGTCAGAATTTCTCCTCCTAACGGTTCCTTTTTCATTCTTACTGGTGGGACCTGTCTTCCATGCAAAAGACTGCTTCACATTTCGTATTTCGCTGTTTTTCATCTCCCTGCTGGTATCAATTCTTTTTTTGGATTCGCCGATAAACAGATGAACACGCGGCCATTATTATACCCGGTTCACGTCGCATAAGGTGCCGCCAGGGCCCTGGAAACTATTCCCTGATACTTTCTGTGCAGCTGGGCGATGGATCATGACACCAGAATGACGATGGTATCAACAGGCAACAATTGGCGTAATCCTGTACTAATCCATTCATGTGAAGGTCATAAGAGCGGCGTTTTCTGTTCACCTGTATTCAGACCGGACTTTTTCACGAATTGTCTGCTATGTTTTCTGTATCATCACCGGGGTAATGGTCGAAACATTCAGATCACAGGGTGATCATCAGGCATACGCAAAAGACGATTACTGATCCCTTGCGTCCTGCAATGAAACCCATTCGGGAACAACAGAGTGCGGGCATCTTTCGCCTGGTTTCACGAGGTGCCCTGGTAACAGGTGTCATTTTACTGGAAATGAAATTGCCTGCAATATTCTGACATCCGTGCACCGACGACAAGAATATGCCTGCAATCGTCTGTTGCCGAAACCCGGGGCAGTTTTTATTCCGGGTGACAGGAGACCTCCCTGGTAATACCCTGATCCTGCCCAACATTAAAATTTTCAGTACCGAAAAGTATGAGTCTCTGAAAAAAGATAATGGAGTGCAATGGCAGGTACATTCCGGGTACTCTATGTCGATGACGAACCCGGCCTTCTTGAAATCGGCAAACTCTACCTGGAAAGGGAGGGGATACTGTCCGTTGACACGCTGATGTCAGCTGAGACTGCACTGGAACAGTTGAACCTGGAGCACTATGATGCCATCATCTCCGACTACCAGATGCCGGAAATGGACGGGATTACGTTCCTCAAGCAGCTAAAAGCGTCGGGAAATACCACTCCGTTTATTATTTTTACTGGCCGGGGGCGTGAAGAAGTAGTCATCGAAGCACTCAACAACGGTGCCGATTTTTATCTCCAGAAAGGCGGCGAACCAAGGAGCCAGTTCGTTGAACTTTCAAATAAGATCTGTTATGCAATTAGGCATCGGCAGGTGGAACAAGCACTGGGTGAGAGCGAACGAAAATACCGTGAGCTCGTAGAAAATGCCAATAGCATCATTCTTAAATGGGATAAATCCGGGAATATCTCATTTTTCAATGAATATGCCCAGCGATTTTTCGGATATTCCAAAGACGAGATCATTGGAAAACCCGTGATGGGGACGATTGTACCGGTCATCGAATCCGGATCAAACCGGGACATCAGTCTTCTGATCAATGATATCATCCAACACCCGGAAGACCATATCCAGAACGAGAATGAAAACATGACCCACGATGGGAAGCGGGTCTGGATACACTGGCACAATAAACCACTCCTCGATGGAAAAGGTGAATTTTGCGGCCTGTTAAGCATCGGGACTGACATTTCCGCTCGCAAACATATGGAACTTCAACTCCGGGAGAGCGAGGAGAAGTTCCGGTCTCTTGTTGAGTATGCATTTGAAGGGATCATGATCCTTGATTTCCAGGGAAAGATCCTGTTTGCCAATAATGCAATGGCTTTCGTGACAGAATCTGATAGCCCTGCCGGACTTAACGGCAGGAATGTGATGGAATTTATCGCACCCGAATCTCAGCCGGATGTTGTAAAAGACTTCATTAATGTCTCCGGGGGCCACGATGCATACCTGGCGCATTACAATGCGATATCCGCCAAAGGGAGGAAAATTTCCGTGGAAAGTATTGGGAAAGTGATACGATATGAGGGTGAACCCGCCATACTCATTTCTATCCGGGACATTTCCGCTCGCAAACAGGCAAAAGATGTACTTCACAAGGGCGAGGACCGGGCTTCGCCATCTTCTCCGGGACCCGGCTGATTTCACTGGCCCCGGGTGCGGGGTGCGCACTGGCCTTCCCATATCACCGTTGTATCGTTGTTGACAGGTGTGGAGTGGCATGTATTCCTCCCTGCCGTAGAACCCGGTCATTCATCTACCAATTTCGAACGGTCGAACGGGTATGTTTTCGGAGGGCTATGAAGGATTATCGGCCTGCATCATACATTTCCGGATACCCGGATACCATCCTGCTGACAGCAACTCACAGGTGACCCATGAATCCGACAGCCCCTCGTGATATACTTCCCTGTTCCCCTCTATACGGTCAGGAAATTCATGGATGAACAAAAAAAGGATTAAAAGTTCCTGGTGAAAATTCTGGTCATACCGGTCCTGCCGGACTCCCTTCGTCTGCCGGTACGGCAACAAGAGTTTCAATGTCCATCCGGTCCGCCCGCTTTAAGACCATATTCATCGCTGCTTTTTCGTCCGGGGCTTCAAAGATTACGACGGTATCATACCTTCCAAGCGTCCAGTAGATGTCCCGGTATCGGATCTGTCCTTTCGTGTCCGCCTCGATATCCTTCAGGTTCTGAGCAACTACTTCTTTCGTCAGATTCGTTTTAAATTTAGCCAGTGCAATGAATATCATCACTCACCTCATCATGTACAGGATAGGTACCGTGCGACAAGGGGCGATAAAGAATTTGCGTATTTTTTTCCAAAACAGGGATTGAGCTTTCTGGCTGGAGCGCGAAGAAGCGGACTCTTTCCCGATACATCCGATTCCACATTGAAAATGGTAAGATGTGAAAAAATGGCAAGTCAATGTTGCTACCATATTTTCGGAAGAGCCGGTCGCCTGTTGTGGATGGCCTCATGAGACCGGGCATTCACTGGCGTTGTGACCCCATTGAAACCGTGTGCATTGCCGGTCGGTGATAAGGTGCAGCACCAGCGCGGATTGCAGGTAGGAAAGCAGTCCCGACCGTAACGAATGAGCCAGGGGAGGGGAGCTGACTATCCCGGTACTACCAGTGAGTGTAAGATCGATTTTTTCGTTCTGCGAGATGAAATCCCGGTGGCTCTCTCCCGGCGGATTGACTAAAAAAAAGATCAGTTGAATACCACACGTGGACGGTAACCGGTCATCAGATCGATTGCCCGGTCACATTGGTCACATTAATCCTGCCATGCTTGTATCCTTCAGCAGGTAGCGGATCAGTCCTTCTCCAGGGACATGGCTTTCGCCGTGCATGGATTTGATGGCCTTAGCGATGACCCGGATATCATATTGGCTGGGATAGACTTCCGGGGGTTGCTTATCAAGATTGAGCAGGGTATAAACCCCCGTCATGGCAGAACGCACCGAGTATTCGACGGTGAAAACACAATCGCCGGGAATCTCCACAAACTGCCCCAGGAATGCAAGATTAACACTCCCTTTTGGGACTACCTCCGGCCGGTCTCCCTTGATCCGCGGCATAAACTGGCTCGTGATGTAAGGCATCATGCAGGGTATAACCGTGGAACTGGCAACAATCGCTTCTGTCAGATCACCCGCTCCCATGTGATAGAGTAACTCCCGTAGTAGTTCCTCCCCGGTGCAGTATTCCATCTTCTTTTTGACGTGATCACCCACGTTATCCGGCAACAGACCATATGCCCACAGGACAATGGCGTTCTCCGGCTGGTTCGTAAAATGCGGCTGCCTGTGACATGTGACGCTTAAGAGCCATGATGAGTCGACAGCGGTCATGATTCCACCGGTGACCAGCTTTCCCGAATACGGGTCCCTGCCAGTCAATTTTGTTAACAGGTCCACCATCGGGGAATCTGTGCAGGTAATGGTAAAGGATTCCCACTTGGTTTTGTCAATATGGTCGCAGAAGACCTCGGGTCTGCCAAAGGACGGGCCTTTGGTGGCGATTTTTTTCCAAAGTTCCCAGGATGCCCCTGGTCCCCGGTTCACCCCTGCCGGTGTACTCATATTCCCGAGGGTTGAATTCTCTGTCATCGAACCACATGTGAAGAAAATTAAGTCGTCTTTTGTTGTTGTGACGATGGTTGTCTCGCCATTTTTTACCAGATGAATTGCAATGACGGTCTGGGAATCCGGCAGGATATCCAGGGCCATATCCGTAACCTGGACGTTGCGATGAAAATTCACCCCCTGTTCTTCCAACCATTTCTGCAATGGCAGGATCATCGATTCATACTGGTTGTAGCGGGAAAATAAAATCTGGCGGAGCCGGCTCAGGTTGGGCAGGTGATGGATGAACCTGTGCATATAGCGTTTCATTTCCACCAGGCTCTGCCAGTTTTCGAACGCAAACATCGACCGCCAGTAATACCACATATCCGTTGTAAAGAACGATTCGTCGAAGAATTCTTTGATTTTTGTTGCCCCTAACTCTTCTTCAGTTGCCAGGATGAGTTTTTCCAGTTGCATGATATGGTGACCGTTCAGGCCAAGAGTCTCCCGCTCGATCTTTTCCCCGCACTTGTGCATCAGGCGACAGGCAGCCACGTTCGGATCAATCCTGTTTACTTCCCGTAAATCCTCCAGAACAGTCCGGGAAGGATTCTCAATAGTAGGGATATGGCAAAAAAGATCCCAGCTGCACTCGTAATGCTCCTCCATCTCCCTCCCACCCCGGATGAGGAAACCTCTTTTCTCATCCCCGGACCCATCCATACTTCCACCGAGGACCGGCAGGTTCTCAATGATGGTGATCATTTTCCCGTCCATGTGACCGTCATAGACCAGGTAAAAAGCGGCAGCGAGAGAAGCCACCCCGCCACCAATCAAAAATGCACGTTTCTTCTCGATCCCGTCCTGCTTGATCGCCCTGACATTATTATAGTTCCCCATGGTAACGCCGCGTTTTGTTGCTTCTACGGCATTGCACTTAATAGTGCCTCCCGGTTGTTGGAAAAATTCAGTCTGAACCTTGTATCTCCTTTCGATTACAATCAATATAACGGTCAATTATCAGCTAAATATTAATGAATGAAGCAGAGGACCTGGAAATTTTTGTGGATCCGATTATCGGGAAAGTTTTCTGGCACCTGATCAAAAACTCGGTAAAGCACGGGGAAACGGTCACAGAAATCCGGATTACTGCCCGTGAATCAGCATCCGGTTGTATTGTTACCTATACAGATAACGGCGTAGGGATTTCTGAAAATAAAAGGGCTGACCTGTTCACCAGGAACTTCGGCAAGGTGACCGGGTTTGACCTATTCTTCGTTCACGATATCCTTGATGTCTCCGGGATCGGGATCGCTAAGACCGGAGAGCCGGGAAAAGGTGAACGGTTTGAGATCAGTGTACCGAAAGGGCTCTACCGGTTTGGTGGGAAATAAAAAACGTTCTCTCCAATAGTTATCCAGATCCGTCGATAGACTGCCTTGGACCTGTATTGGCAGGGACTTATTCTTATTGGCCTGCTTTCCAGACAGGATAACCGAAAATGGTACGGAAACGTGCTGGATGATATCGGTCCTGTATGTAGATGATGAAGAAGCGCTTCTCGAAATTACCGGGATGTATATGGAGTTGAAGGGAGAGAATTCTGTCAGCATGGAAGCTCGGGTAGGCATGAAGGAAGATTGGCTTCTCCGTTAATAAAAAACAGCGTATGGGGAATCGAACTTCTTGTCCTAGTGCTGCTATGGGGATTCGAACCCCAGTCGTCGGCGTGAAAGGCCGACATGATTGGCCGGACTACACTATAGCAGCAATGCAGGAATAACTGCCCAAATCTATGGGGAGTGTAGTTACTTAAATATGTCTGTTGACTGCTATTTCTGCCGGTCATATCCTTGGTTGTTGGTGGAATTCTTAATGATAGTGAAGCATCAATCCTGCCATTGTTACACCCACAACTATATGTGAATGATCCGGCCAATAATAGAAAGAATGAGTGGCCTCGAGGATCAGATCAAGGAGCTGGAAGAGGAACTCCAGAAGACCCCATATAACAAGGCCACATCGAAACATATCGGTCGTATAAAAGCCAAGATTGCAAGACTGCGTGACGATGCGGTAAACCGTGCAATGAAATCCGGGGGAGGAAGTGACGGGTTCTCTGTTAAAAAGTCCGGGGATGCAACGGTTGTCCTGGTCGGATTTCCTTCAACAGGTAAGAGTACCTTGCTAAACCAGCTGACCGGTGCGGAGAGCGCGGTCGCCGCCTATGAATTTACCACGCTTACTGTCGTTCCGGGCGCCATGGAATATAAAGGTGCAAAAATCCAGATCCTAGATATTCCTGGTATCATTGCCGGTGCGGCAATGGGAAAAGGCCGAGGTAAAGAGGTAATCGGGGTTGTCAGAAGCGCGGATATGATCGTCGTCCTCGTCGATGTTTTCAACCAGGGCCATGTTGACGTCCTGATGAAGGAACTATATGACGCGGGGATCAGGGTCAACACGCCAAAGCCCGATATCACGATCAAGAAAACATCACATGGGGGCGTGCGTGTCCACCGGGTTGGCACACTCGAACTGAACATCGATGAAATCCGTGCGATCCTGAGTGAAAGTAAAATCATGAATGCAGATATTCTCATCAGGGGCGGGGCTACACAGGAAGACCTGATTGACGAAGTCCTGGGAAGTCGGGTGTATATCCCCGAATTTATTGCTGTTAATAAAGTGGACTTAATAGACATCGAGCAGGTAGATGAGATTAAGGAGACGCTCGACGAACGTTTCGGTATGCCCCCTGTAATGATCTCAGCTCATACCGGGTATCATATTGAAGAACTGAAGGAAGAGATCTATCAGAAACTCGGTTTTATCCGGCTCTTCCTCCGCCCGCAGGGTGAGGAGGCAGACCTCGAGGAACCTCTGATCATCCGCTCTGGTAGTACCGTAGAAGATGTATGCAGAAAACTACACCGTGACTTTGTCGACCGGTTCCGGTACGCCCGTATATGGGGTGATTATGTGAAGCATCCAGGACAGCGGATTGGGCTCCCCTATAAAGTCCATGACGGGGATATCCTCTCGATCATTATCGAGCACTAATTTTTATCAAGTGGTCCACTCGAGTATTGTCCCGACCTGTCTTCGCGGGTCCTCCAAGAATTCAGCTTGATTTTTTGGGATCAGGGATCCCCTTTTACCGCCTGAAGCAGCATGGGAAGCGGGGCCGTTGTTTTCACGCCGGTACCAAGGTAATGGCAACGGGTAGCGGGAAAGCCCAACGCATGGATCCGGTCGAGGAGGTCTTCCATTGATGGAGGGGAGCGTTTCTCCCGCCTGGCAAGCTGGTGATAATCGTAAAACCCTGCGACGGAAAGTTCATTCCTGCAGAGTGTGAGCAGGGTCGCCAGTTGTCTTGAAGTGCCGAGTGGAAACTGTTCGATCATTTCAACCATGGTATCAAGAAGCGTCTCTGACTGAAGTGCCCCGAGCCAGAGAGGGCCGATGGGGATAAGCGGGGTATGGCAATATTCACATACCTCCGCTCGTGGCAGCAATCCATGTTGTTCTGAACGGGAAGGGCATTTCGGGCACTGCAGAATGTAACCAATTGATGAAAGGGTCCGTTCAGCCGCTGGCGCGCCTCTCCGTACCTGCAGGTGAAGACGGACAAAATGTTCATGTGCAAAACAGAACTGTGGAATGAGCCCGATATCATATTTTAAAGCCTCACGGACGACAAATCCAAGGAGTGTCCGAAGACCTGTTTCGCTATGGTACTCATTATTTAACGGCTGTGAAAAATACCGCCTGATCCCTGCCTTTTTGTGAGCTCCACACAGCGGCGCGGTATCGGTTGCGGTGACCATAAGAAAACGGCGTGCACTCCGGATCGCAGAATCAATAAATGGTGCTGGAGTGCCAAACGGGTCGAGGTCTACCGCATCAAACCGTTGCCCTGACAGGAGGACGTTTACATCACTTTTCGTCACCGTGACATTGTTCAGACCGGTATGGAGGACGTTCTTTCTAATCAGGTTTACTGCACATTCGTCTCGGTCGTTAATCGTGACGGGAATTTCACATTCATGCGCAATCCGGAGCCCTCTTACACCAGTCGCACCCATCGTATCGATATAGTGATCCGGGCGTATCACCTGGAGCAGGAGCACTGTCGCATCGCGGTTGAACTCCATACGCCGGTTATAAAAAACCGGTGCTGTACCGGGAGGGAATGCGGAATTTTCGTCCTGGCCGGGGATAAAAAAGCGTGTTCTCCCCTCTATGGCCTCTATTAATTCCATAATCTTCAATATCTTGAGTTTCGTTAACCTTATACCTATCCCTTGTCAAATCATATAGGCGAGGGCGTGTGGCTTAGCCCGGACATAGCGTCAGCCTCCTAAGCTGAATGCCGGGGGTTCAAATCCCCCCACGCCCGTTTTTTCCTGGAAATCAATCTACGAGTACTAGCCGAACGGAGACGGACTTCATCGTGACAATCATCGGTTACTGGAAGATTATCCGGCCTGTCAATTCTATCGTATCCGGTCTTGCTGCAGCGCTTGCCTACCTGATCGCAACCGGTACGATCATCCCGCAGGTCATCCTTCTTATTGTCATTGTGACCCTGATCACCGGGGCCGGAAACGCGATCAACGATTATATTGACCTGCCCATCGACCGGGTCAACCGGCCCGGCAGGCCCCTGCCTCAAGGAATTGTTACGCTCAACGGAGTCCTGATTTTCGCGGGTGTTCTTTTCACTGCAGGTATCCTGCTCAGTCTTTTCACGAACCCGTACTGTGCTTTTCTCGCGGTTTTTAATTCATTTTTATTGATCATCTATGCAAAAAAATTGAAAACTACCCCCTTATTGGGCAATCTCTCGATCGCATACCTTGCAGGGAGTATTTTTCTTTTCGGCGGAGCATTCGCAGGTCTTTTTGGCCTGATTAATATCCTGGTGATTGCGCTGATCACAATTTTTGCAATGCTTGCACGGGAACTGCTAAAAGATGCAGAAGATGTACCCGGAGATATCGAGGCCGGCGCAAAAACATTCCCTGTCCTATTTGGAGTACCACGTTCGATTGGAATTTCCATTGGTATCACCTGTATTGCCATCCTTGTAAGTTTTGTTCCATTTTTCAGATGGGGTGCATGGTACCTGGCAGCCATTATTCCCGTGGATGTAGTCATTCTGTATAGTGCCTGGCTGGCTCAAGGTTGCAGTAGCCCGGAATGCATAAAAAAAAGTCGGGCAACGAGTTATCTGAAATATGGAATGTTTGCCTCACTGGTCGTGTTTACTCTTGCAGCACTGATTTTGCAGTGACGAAAATTACCTGTACGATCAGGCTCACGGGAATGATGCTGATTTTATTTGTTTCCTTCCAAAAACACAGAGGATTCACCTTCTGATTTTTCGGTTCGGATATGTGTTGTTTCAGGAGATGGATTTTTTAATACAGTCAGAGTTTTGGTAGTACTGTTCAGGATATTCCGTGTTACCAATACGTTGTGGCTCGTGAATGGAAAGAAACGAAAAAATATCTCCCTGAAAGGAAAATCAGAAATGCTCAAGGGTATGGTACCAGGGGGATGCCCTGATTTCATCAGGGACTGTTGCAGGATCGATTCCAAGAAGTGCGACTCCAAAGACATCTTCCCAGTTCACAGATGTCTCAACGCATCCTTCCCGTTCGGTTACGACCCCGAGAGCCACAAGACCCAGCTTGTCTGACATATCCAAGCCTTCCTTGACCTCTGACAGGCATCCGACACCGATAATTGCCCTTGGATGATATTTTTTCACCATCCGTTTGATAAAAGAAGATCCCGGGACAATAAAGTGGCGGTAACCGAGTAATGATAGCATCCGCTTCGCATCGGCAACAGTACACTGCCCGCAATTTACGCACTTCAGCCCTTCAGGTGAAAGATTTGCAGGGCATTTTGCGGACCTGAGGCATTGCGGGAAAAAAATTGCACGTTCCTGGACAGGAATTACTTCAAACGATTTTTTATTCATCGTGTTATGAACCTGGATAAAAAAGGTCATCATTTCCTTGTCTTCAAGACCAAAAAGTCTGAACAACGCCTTTGAAAGTCCTTCGACCAATACCAGTCCTGCCTTTAAGAATCCGGGAAAGAACAGCCTGCCTTTCCGGATCGAATAGAATGTTAAGCCAACAAGAAAAAGTGCGAGGAAAAACATCCCAATAACGATGACTACCGTAATTTCTCCGATGATGAAAATTCCACTGGAAATGAGCGAATAATCAATAGATTCGGGATTAATAAGTTGAAATCTGATCACCCTGGCATAGTTGTCATCGAATGTTCCCGTTAACCTGCCGGATATCATACGGCGGGTACAGGAGTCCGTGTTCAGTTATGATCGCACTGACCAGCGTCAGTGGTGTTGCATCAAACCCCGGATTTTTCACTGGCACACCATTCGGCAGGGTAGTTCTGCCAAAAAAAGATGCAATTTCTTCACGCCCCCGTTCTTCGACGATAATATCCTCCTCAGTACGGTCGAAATCAAACGTGGATACAGGTGCCGCAACGTAAAACGGAATCCCATGGTATTTTGCACATACAGCATGCATGTAAGTCCCGATTTTATTGAATACTGCATCACGGGTGATACGGTCGGCACCGACGATGACACATCCTATTTTTCCTTGGCGCATGATAGAAGCTGCCATCGAATCGGTGATGACCGTCACATCTATCCTGTCACGGGCCAACTCCCATGCCGTCAGACGAGCACCCTGCAGCAGAGGCCGGGTCTCACAGGCGATTACCCGGATCTCTTTGCCTGCTTCAACTGCGGACCGGATGACACCCAGTGCCGTCCCCCACTCACTGCATGCAAGGGCACCTGCGTTGCAGTGTGTGAGCACAGTGCCATGGTCAGGTAACAGTCCGGCGCCATGTTGTCCGATCTTCCGGCAGATGACCGCGTCTTCCCGGGCGACTGCGAGCGCCTCGGATAGTGCTGCAATCTTTGCTTCACCAACCGATCCTGATCTCTTCACCCTGCTGAGTACCCGTTGTACACCCCAGGATAGGTTCACCGCAGTTGGCCGCGTCGATGACAGCCAGTTGGCGTCTTTGGTAAGTTGGGAAAAAAACTGGTCATACCCTGTCTCCCCGGACCTCCTTGCAGCAATTGCGACACCGAATGCTCCTGCTACGCCGAGGGCGGGCGCTCCACGAATTGCCAGTGTTTTTATGGCCGACCCAAGTTCTGCGAGGGAGGTGCACCGGGCGATCTCATATGATTCAGGTAGCCTGGTCTCGTCTATAAAGACAATACTATCGGTCTCTTCTTCATACCACAGGGTGCGTATTGGTTCAATCATCCGTTAATCCCGCATTAACCCGATAAAGGAATGCATTGCTGCGGCACCTGCGACCGCGACACAGTCAGGGATATCTTTCGGGGCAACCGCGGTGCCGGCGATGTAGATACCTGGGCGGTTGGTCTTAACGATATCCATTGCATCATGTAATGACTTAAAAAAACCAGATGCCTCACGTGATATTCCTAACTTTTCTGAAATTTCATCAGCCTGCAAAGATGGGCCGATGCCAACAGCAAGGACAATCAGTTCCGGCTTTAAGTCCTTTACCTCGCCGGTCTCACTATTCTCAACGATCAGTGACATTGCACCCCGATCGCCACTTACCTCCCCGGGTATACCGCGAAGGAATTTTACTCCTGCTGCCTCTGCCCTTTCCCTGAATTCCTCGTAACCTTTACCATATGACCTGATATCCATGTAACAGATCGTTACATCGGTTTCAGGGGACTTTTCCAACAGAAGAATGGCATTCTTTATTGACGCCATACAGCAGACACATGAACACCATGGCCGATCTATTGACATGTCCCGTGAGCCGACACACTGGACAAATACCACGCTCTTTGGTTTTTTTCCATCGGAGAGTCGCCTGATCTGCCCTCCTGTCGGGCCACTTGCATTGATCAGCCGCTCGAATTCCAACGTGGTGATTACATCAGGGTATTCGAGATAACGGAGTTGTTTCTTACGTCCGGGATCAAATACCGAATAACCTGTCGCAACAATAATACTACTGGCATGGACCTCGATCAGGACTGGTTCCTCTTTTTTCTTCACCGCATCAAGCAGGCAGGCATCATAACAAAGACCGCATTCGACACAATGGACTGGATCTTTGATGACGATATCTGGTATAGACTGGGGATTGGGCTTATAGATCGCTTTTCTTGTCCCGACCCCTGCATCAAATTCATTGTATACTTCTACCGGGCAGACCTGGATACAGTCACCGCAGCCATTGCACAGGTCTTCACGTATATAACGGGGATTCTTCCGGATTGTCACCGTAAAATTTCCTTCCTCCCCTTCAACGCGTTCCACTTCTGAACAACTATACACCCGGATGCCCGGGTGTCGGATGACGTCGACCATTTTTGGCGAGAGGATACACATTGAACAATCGTTCGTCGGGAACGTCTTGTCTAACTGTGACATGTGACCACCGATTGACGGCTGACGTTCGATGAGATGAACGGTAATCCCATGATTCGCAAGGTCGAGGGACGCCTGGATCCCGGTCACCCCGCCCCCGATAACGACCACTTCAGGCATCCCTGTACCTCTGTGCCAGTTCTATGTAACGTTCTGCATTGGCAACGATGTTCATCTTCTGTTCGGGCGTTGTGGGCTTGATCACTTTTCCTGGCACGCCAAGCACGAGAGAGCCGGGAGGGATCTCTTTGCCTTCGGTGATCACGGTACCGGCACCAAGAATTGAATCTTCACCGACAATCGCACCGTTCAGGACGATTGCCCCCATGCCCACAAGGACACGATCATGAATCGTGCAACCATGCAGTATCGCACCATGGCCGATGGAAACCTGGTTACCGATATGGACTGGAAATCCCTTGCTGGTATGAATAACGGCATTATCCTGGACGTTAGAAGATTCCCCGATATCAATATCATCTTTGTCAGCCCTGATGACGGCACCGAACCAGATGCTCACGTTTTTCTGAATTGTAACGGAACCGAGGACCGTGGCATTTGATGCAATAAACCCGGAAGCACAGGTGCATTTATCCATACTCATAATAATATAGCAGTTTAACGATTCAAGCGAATGAAGGTTATGGTAGGAGGCACATTTGATCCGCTGCATGATGGGCATAAACAACTCCTCGCCCGTTCATTTGATCTTGCCACAGGCCAGGGCACCGTCGTAATCGGCCTGACTACCGACTCCTTCGCAAGTGCAAAAAGCCATCCTGTCCGGAATTATGAAGAGAGAGAGAAGACCTTACAGGAATTTATAAGGAAGCAGGGATATAGTGCCACGTGGCGTATCGAACCCCTGCATGACCGGTATGGTTCAGCACTGGATGCGGATTTTGATGCGATTGTCGTTTCTGAGGAAACGCTCGCGGCTGCAACTGAAATTAACCGTCTCCGCCATGCTTCCGGATACCACAAGGTCGACATTCACCAGATTACCTGCGTCCTTGCGGAAGACCAGCGATGGATTTCAAGTACTCGGATATACCGTGGAGAAATTGATGATCACGGACGCCTGACCGGTACAAGACCCGACGGGACCAGGGCATTACCTTTCCGGGATTGACTATGAATTTAATGAAAGAAGTCTTAATTGTCGAGAACGATGAAATAATCGCACATCTCCTTGAGAAGATGCTATTAGAGAAAGAGTATCTTATCACAGGTAAGGTATCAACCGGTGAAGAAGCGATTGCCCAGGTCGCTGAGCACAACCCCGACCTGGTCCTGATGGATGTTTCACTTCCAGGCAAGATTGATGCGATAAATTCCGCATATTATTTGAACTATATTTTTAATACCCCTGTAATTTTCATCTCTGAAAAAAGGGATGATGAGACCATCAACCGTGCATTGTCCGCAGGACCGTATGGATTTATCACGATTCCTTTCAATACGACGACGATCACTGCCAATTGCAGGATTGCCATTGCAAACCATCACCTCATGCGGCCGCTTACGGCATCTGTGAGCCGGGACATGCAGAATATTATGTCATTGCTTGATGCGGTCATCATTACCGATAGTAAAGGCCGGATCCTCCTCATGAACCCTTATGCAGAGCGATTAATTGAGGTAAACCGGAAACAGACAACGATGGTCCCGTTAAACCAGTTGCTCAAGCTGATCGATACCAGGAGCGGAGAGGAAATTGAAGACCCGGTCAGGGAAATTATCCGCGAGAGCATGGTGATTGGTATCGAGAATTATATCGCAATTATTTCAATGAAGGGTAAGAAGAGGGATGTAGCGCTTAAAGCGCAGCCGATTAGTAATAACCGGAATATCGTGATCGGGGTATTCATCCAGATCCACGAAAAATCGCATAACGAGAAAAAGATGCAACGGCAACCATACCCCCCATAAAACCTGATTACCGATCCTGGATTACTTCTTACATGGAAATGGGACGATGACAAAAAAAGTTAAATCATATGCCCTGTGATGTCGTTTGTGATCAGCCAGTCACAGTACATGCAATGAAGGCCATGCGGAAGGACCTCGAATCTGCTGCTGATCGGTTCATGCGCGTTCGTGATACACCCGGGGTTGGGACACCTGACCACGCCAAGAAGAAACTCCGGTCGCTCCACACCCCTCTTGGCATACACTTTAAATTCGCGGATGATATTAATTGATACACGGGGTGCAATGAGTGCAATCCGGTCCATCTCCTCCTTGCAAAGTTCGCGGTTCGCAATTTTTACGATATCTTTCTTTCCGGTTTTGTTGCTTGATACGTTGGTGGCGACACTCACCGATTCTGTTGTTGTCCCGGTAATTCCGATGATTTTCAGCACGTTGAGGGCTTCACCCGAGGTGATGTGGTCGATGACCGTCCCATTTTTTATCGGGCTGATCATGAGACCTTCCGCAGCAGGGCCGGGGCGGGTCACTTTAACACCTCCTGAAGCATCGCCATCCTCACAGGGACCCCGTTTTTCGACTGGTCGAAATACCGGGCATAGGGGAGGGCATCTACGGCGGGTTCGATCTCATCAACACGGGGGAGAGGGTGTAATACAATCAGGTGACTCCGGACATTTTCAAGCAGTTCGGTCGTAATCTTATAACTCGAAGAGACATCGAAATATGATGCGGAATCCGGGAACCGTTCTCTTTGGATACGGGTCACATAGAGGACATCCAGCTCCCTGATAATATCCTCCACAAATTCATGTTCGATCACCTCGGTACCGCGGTCACGGAGTTCCCCGATCAACGCGGAAGGCAGTTCAAGTCCTTTCGGGGATATCACGTGGATCCTGCACCGGTACAGGGAGAGCGCATAGGCAAGCGAATGAGCGGTACGACCATACCTGAGGTCCCCAATCATTCCCACATCGATCCCGTCGAGAGGCAGAGACTGTTGTATCGTATAAAGATCGAGCAGCGTTTGTGACGGGTGCTGCCCTGCCCCATCTCCCGCATTGATGACCGGGACGGAGGCAAATTCACTGGCAAGTCTTGCTGCACCTTCTTTTGGATGGCGCAGAACAATTGCGTCTGCATATCCGCTCACAACGCGTATTGTATCCGCAAGGGTCTCCCCCTTGGCGATCGAACTGGCCTCGATACTTCCCACCGATATCGACGTCCCGCCAAGACGGGCCATGGCTGCTTCAAAGGACATCCTGGTCCGGGTACTTGGTTCGAAAAAAAGTAATGCGAGGATTTTATCGCTTAATGAATTCGCATTGAAATGCTGTGATGCAATATGGTTGGCATGGTTGATCAGGTCATCGATAAAAGGCCGGTCAAGGTCGCGTATCGATATAATATGCTTCATTTCAGGTCACCGTTCCTGTAAAGGTCTGCAATGGATAATGCACCCACACCACATAACAGGAGATTGCGGGGGTATATCACCGAACGGATCGCCCCTGTTATACAGCAGAATTATCATGATGCTATTATCCCGCCGTGATTATGAAGATATGGCAAAGGGTGTCGTTGAATGAGTTCCCGGTGTCCCATTATGCATCATGATCATGAGTTAGCGGACAAAAAAATGAGGGATCAGTTCTGAGAACCCCATACAGGCGGACTAAGATATATTGTACGGGTCATACTATCCACCGTTGCGGCCAGATCATTCAGATAACTTTTGTCAGCAATCACCTGGTCACGGTACAGACTCGGATATTCAGAAATTTCCCGGTCGTTAATGATATCGATTGCATCAGAAATCTGGAATTTTGCCTTTCTGAGCTCAGTTTTCATTTTTATCGGGTCGCCGATGGCGACGTACTGGGTGGCATGCATAACCGTGGCAAGTCCTTCATATTTCAGAATCGTGTAATTCGTGATTTCTAGAAATGCCTTTGTATCATTTCTTTCCAGATCATTTGCCGGCTCTATCTGCTGCAGGTCCGATTGTAACTGACCAATTCTTCGGACGGTTTCCGGGACCATCTGGTACCGGAAATAGTTGATGTCATCACTCTTGTATAAATCGAGTTTCAGATACCGTTCATTCGTGTCGGTATTGATGACCCGGAATGTTTTCCATGCTTTTTCAAGTTGGTCATGGTTTAACTGGACCTGATTTTCTGTGTTATATGGATCTTTTATGACCGGAGTTACCGTGGGCGTGGTATTCGGCAGAGCGATCACCTGTCCGGGACTATTATTTACGGGTACCCCTGAGCTGTTTGTGGTAAGAGCCTGGTCAGAACTGATACACCCCGTAAGAAGGGCGAAAACAAGAAGGACCAGAACAAATCCACACAGATAGAAATATTTCTGGTATTTCCGACTAAACATAAGGTTAATTCTTTTCCTGTTTGTCAATAAACATTCTGACATGACAATTTTTTTGAATGTGGACAATTGCTGGTATCATCGTCGAATTTCAAAAATTACAAATACCCGCCCAGGGAGATCAATCGAAAAAATACCCCTAATAAAATGGAAGATTACTATTCGAAATGAACAGTCTGACGAATGGAAAAATCGAATGTGGAAGTGATTTGAGTTCGCTGCCTGGTAATCCCGGGTCACTTCAGATAACGGCAGGTGACCGTCTTTAGAATTCAATGCAATGGTAAACTATCGCCCGCTGGCGAGATCTTTGTGATTCTCGTAATAAGGAGATTATAGGAGTCATGGTGCGGGTTGAACCTGACCAGTGTCCCCTGGATAGTAATTTTTTCAGCATACCCTGCTTTTAACAGGTACTCATTTTCACGTGAAAGATGGTAGGCAGGCATCACTGCATACACGGGTTTTTGAGGGGTCCCGTCACAGAGCTTCCACAGGTGTGTCTTGTCGTTGCCCAGGTCACCGGACATTACTGCAGCACAAATATTGATCCTGCGGTCGACATGACGTGATAACGTAGATAATGCGGCAGTCTTTTTCCGCACTCCGGTGGAATACTGTTGCGTGGCAGGAAGAGACGCTGCCTTGAGGACCGCATAGGAATACTTGATATCCGTGTTGAGGAAGCGATATGATTCCTTGCACGATGCAACCATTTCCATCAGCCGGGTAGGCCGAAGCGGTGGTTTCCCGATAAAACTCCAACACTGGCGGGAATCGCAGCTCTTCATCCAGCTGTGGTGACAGGGGGCAATGACAACAAGCCCGGAGAATGCGAGTTGCTGAACTGTCTGCCTCATTGCCAGTGAATTGACCAGGTCGGCGGGTTCGGTGATCACTATGACTCCGTCATGAGATAACACCTGTGATAAATCCTTAACCCTTGCGACTCTTTCCGCGATCGTCAGTCCGGAGAGTTCATTTAAGACATTCTGAAATACCAGGAGGTCAACTTCCCTTGGGAGATCCCCGATAGGGATCGTAGTGAGATCTCCAGGAATCGGATCTTTTATCGTGATCCCGGCGACACCGTCAGCAAACCTGCGTGTGAGGAATGAAAATGCTTCCCGCTGTTCCCCCGAAATCTCAACAGCATAGAGTATCGCGTTTCCATGTCCGGTCCGTGAGAGAAAATCTGTCGTTGCCAGCGCCGCGACTCCGGGACCACTTCCAATGTCAAGGATTGTCATATCCTCTTTTAAGAGTCCGGAAGAGGCCAGCATTCGTAAGATATGTTCAAACTGGACAAAATACACCGGGAATTGGTAGGCAAGGTATGAAAAAATGCGATATCCCTGTTCATACCTGACTAATTTATCCTTTCCTTCGCGCCAGTAATCCCCTTTCTGGGCGATAACTGCCTGTCGTATCCGTTCAAGAATGACCGGATCATCCCAGTTTTTACCGGTCTTTTTTGTGATGAACTCCCTGATCAACTCGTCCAGCACACGGGGTACTCCGGGCTCTTTGAAAAATTTCCACAAACGCAATTTATCTTCAGGTGTCAGAATGAGTGGGTCCTTAACCGGCCGGGTGACACAGGTGGACAGTTCATAATCATTCCCTGTTTTTTTCATGGAAAGGCCAAGTGCAGGAAGTTTTTTGTTAATTTTCTCAATCATGTCCTCTGGGTATCTGTCCTGTTTTGGACCAGGTACATCCAAAAAAACATCAGAAAGCATAAAAGTCATTTTCACCTTTGATTTCTGTGCAATTCTTGAGAAAATGTCCTGGTCCGGCATCAGCACTATATGCGCAATCTGAGCGGATAATGATGATGGTTGACAGATAACGCCCGGACGACAGAAGATTATTGTATCGTATAACAATTGACAGATGATCACATTATTAGACAGATACCCGTCCAAATTGATATTTTCCGGCATCAAATTTTCACCGAAGAGACTTGTACTTTTATTCACAATTTCAGCCCTGGCCATGTCGGGAATCCAGGGATGGCAACGCTGTATGAGTCTGACATGCCACGGGTCGGAGTGTGGGGTGGGCGGCGAAGCAGGGCGGGCGGGTGTTAGTTGGTATTCTATCTGCCAGGTGTCCCACTCTGGTATATCGATGAACAGGCATCGGTAACCATGTTGTGAAGTCCGGTAGAACGGTTACCAGTACCGGAGAGGGTTTGTGACCGGCCGGTGTTTGACTGGGTTGCCCGGTAATTGCCACGGATTCATGGTCCATCGTCATCCCGAGAACCCGTAACTCCAGGTTCCCGTCCTCCTGTTACCTGTGAAATTACAGCTGTGCCTCGAACCAATGAGTGCGGGGCTGTCAGTGCTCCTGTTGTCCATGTTGCCGTTCAGATTGTTAGCAGATAAATCGCTTGAGAAAGATGCAGCCCGTACGGTTAAAATCGGCATTGTTCCCGGATAAGTTGTTGATCTCCGGACCTTGCCATCTCGTGGCATCCCGGATACAAAAACGGGCAACCACTGACAAATAAGATACATCGTTTTCAATTATAGTATAAAGCAATACTTATTATAATAATAAGTATACCTTATTTTTATGGTAAATGTAGAGCAAATTGACATTAAAAAGCATATATCGGCTCAAGATTTGAAGGAAAAGATTAAAGATT